>Ga0210059_1003238_pt1 | contig 25940 bp, 19 predicted proteins | sample Ectturendosymbi2_FD_188042 | JGI IMG/M metagenome (GOLD analysis project Ga0210059, IMG submission 188042) | Ecteinascidia turbinata endosymbiont from Florida, USA - Sample 2 (SPAdes) (version 2) | ecosystem: Host-associated > Tunicates > Ascidians > Unclassified | place: Key West, Florida... | reverse complement strand
GTTGGAAGGACCCCCAGTTTTCGTGGTGAGTACAGTCAATTGTTTATCTACAAATTACGTGCTTTCCTTGACTATTCTAATCACAAGCAACTTTTCCTTTTCAAGGCTTTTGCTTCCATAACTTCAGGCTCCCCCCCCTTAGAAAAATCCTGGCTGCGCCCCTGTGTGAAATATATCCTTTTCGTCAAGGTGATCTGCTTAAGCATCGCTGAAAGCAAACTCATCGCCTTGTTTTGGGGCCGCAATTTCATAAATTCCATCCGAACGGTTGCAGTGGTACAAGACCTTTACAAGAAGATAAGAAACAGACAGATTTTGCACGAAATTTCCCCGAATTCATCGCAAACTTTCAGCGAAACTTGTGAAAAGGATCATCGCTAGTTTCAATCAATAATCAAGCTTATTTGCAAAATCCCAGTCGTTTCTGCGATGCATCAACCCTAAGTGATTTTCAGCCTACAACAGAATATGCTGAATTTTCTGAAGTGAAAGCGAAAAAGGTACAGCACATTGTTACTACTCAACACTGTGCATGTACAACGTGTATTTCATAGCATAACTTGTTTTCATGAAAAATATTACGCAGGGCTGCGAGTTATATTTTTAGAGCCACAGTTTCTGGTGCCAGCGACGGAAAGAACTTATTTTCTTCTGTAGGATCAAACAGATTCTTGCGTTGCTTGTGCTAGGAACGCTGTTCTCTAATTGTTTATCTAATTAAAGTTTTTTTCATCCACTGACGGCTGGGTGGAATGTAGTGATAAGCTTTAATATCAAATTACAGCACCAATCAACGAGTTTCATCAGGTTTCAGAATCTCGTTAATTAGAAATTGACGAAGCACATCATGTGCTCGGGTAACTTCCTTGTCAAACTCATTATGTACATACACAATAAAATTAAATCAACATTGCACTTGGAACGCAGTTGCTTCGGATGAAGTTTGTTATGTTTAAATACGGGTGTCTCTTTGTGATCAACAAAACTGCAGGAAAACCTGAGGTCCCGCATACAGAAAACCAGACTCTCAGGCACACCCACCAGCTGCCACATCTAGAATGGAGACTTTTTCGCAGTGAAACCGATTCTCTGACATATGGTCCATCAGTAACTGCGTAACCACGTTCGGCAGACTAAACCGGAGGTTTGTGCAATCCTGGTCGTACTTGTGAGCATTGTTATCGTAATTGGTAACCACGGCGCACACATCGTCTCGTTCAGTGTGTTCGTTGTACCACCGCTTCCAACTCGTCGAGTAGTCTTTAATGTTGATTTCGTCCATTTCGCAACTAGTTCTCCAGTCTGCCTACGTTATATTCTACAACATAAACAAAAAACGCGCATCATCGGTAAAACTACGAAGGCGCACTTTGTACGGATTGTACTTGGGCATTTTAAACCAAGGCTCATAACTTGGAAACATTATACGAGATTTGTTTTCTAATACAACAGAATGTCTTGCAGCAGGTCACAACCTGCTGAGTGGCACAACATCCGTTGACCCCACCTACGTGACCTTCAAAAAAATCCAAGATGTACAAGTGTTGAAGATGCAGCAAAGCATTTTCATAAAGATCTTGTTTTTCGAAGTGGTGCTCGCGATCGCCATATGCTGTATGTCAAACGATTGCACGACTCCGTACTTTCATCCCCGGCATCGGTACCCGCCCTCCTGGAATTGCTTTGCAAAGAACAGCTTGGATCCGGCTTAAATGCCTCCGCACCTGTGTCAAACGTTTCCGCCCCTGCTCACACAAATGGGGTGCGGCTCCATTTGCGGCTTGTGAGTGCCGCGCAGAGGAACAGATCGTTGGCCATGTTGTCCTTCACTGTCCAATCGATCGACCTCCCTATGGAGGGAGGGCGATTCTAGAATCAGTGGCGATTCTAGGATTAAAAAAGTGGGTTGACCACTGCGGGGTCAATGGAAAAAGTAGGGGAGCCAACATAAATGTGTATCTTGTACGGTATTTTTCGTTGTTTTGAAGATTAAGTTGCTATGTTTAATCCTATAAAACTCAATATAGGCTTTTGAATATGGTTAAATATGAAGTATTATTCACTTTAGGTGGAGACACCTAAACGCCACTGTAGATGAAATCGCACACGTGTACTGCTATGCCGAATATTCTGTGCTAACCATGCAACTTCCACAGCACTGCACATGCAAAATTAAACATAATTTTCCGTACACAAGTATGCCAACCACACATGAACGAAAACAGCTCCACGAAAGTGAATATAATTCACATAAGACCCGTAAGTTTTCTGAGAGGGACCCAAATTTTTTAAACTATGTCCAATAGTTTTAAACTATGTCCAACACATTTTTCCAGGGGGGAGAAAAATTTTCAAGGAGGGGCTTCGCGCCCCCCACTCATCGCCCCCCTAGTTACGGGCCTGATTCAAATGAAAGCGAAATGGTTCCAAGCACGAATTCCATTTGGCACTGAGACAAGTAGACTGTTGATAGCCAACTAGTTTCGTCAAAATATTCTTACCTCAAAGCACATAAAAATATACCACCTGCTAACAAATTGGTGATTACTGACTAATCCGTTTTTGTGGAAGCTTATGGACGTTTTGTGATTGTTGTGTAACAATAACAGTATTATACAACTACGTAGGGGAGGTGTGGGACCCATGGAACGGATTTTTTCAAACGGGCGTAAAACCTAGATTATCCAGCGAAAGTTGCTGAAATTTTGTTGGTTGAAGGTTTACGGACCAAAATTGTTCATTCCAAGATTTATAAAAATCAATAAATGTTTTATATTGCTTTTTTACGTTTGAAAAATTTTAAATTTTGTTCCGTGGGACCTTCGGAACACCCCATGGGGACCGATGGAACTTCCGTATTATAAATAATGAAGAACAGTTATCTCGATGATGCTTGCCAAATTTTTGGTATGCTCTTTCTTGTCAAAATTAACTTACCAGCAATTAGTTCGCATCATCCAAATTTTTTTTGTTTTATATGTCTGTGTTTAACGTACAATTGTGAAAAATATGTGAATTCTTTTGAGTGCTTTTCCAATGCTATTTCGCTACGTTTGAACAAAATTGTATTCGCATCATACAAAAACTTTATACATTTAGTTGTAAGTTATATTTTATGTGTAAACTAAGAAGATAAACTCACAAATTTTATAAAAACTAGTGAAAAAAACACCACAAAAACCTAATAAAAGTTTACATATTTTTAGGTTTTCTACCTCCGCAACCAATGTTTGGGCTATGTACATTGACATTCAATGCACGTAGAAAATATCTGCAGTGTTTACCCCAGTTTCATCTAAATTCCAGATCATTTCCAATGAAACTTCAGGGTGATTGTATAAGGTTTTCAAATTGTTGAAAAACAGTTTCAACTTATGAGGATTAAAAGCCATAGTTCGTGCTAAGCTTGTTGATTCCCTCTTTCTGAGGCTGAGACCGTCACTCACTTTCGAAATTCTCTCAACTAATCCTGCACTGCTCCTTGTTTCCACTCCCATGATTTTTTAATGTTGTTATCCTTAACTTTAACACGTTGAAATTCAAACAGACAGGCTTTCTTTTTGTTCAATGAGTACATTAATTTTGATAAGAAATCATATGGTCCTATAGAGCACATTCCTCTTCTCTGGCAACACAGACACTTGCACAAAATCTACTTTATGTTAACCTTACCTTGAAACTAAAACGTTAAAACGTGAAAATTAGTTATCTAAATTGCGACCACAGTCTTCCTCGAAATCGTCTCCCCATTACCCAAACGTTTTAGGTTTTAGATCAGCTGTAAAGATGAAGAGTGGCCAATGGAATATCTGTTGTTTGCCACGTGTTTCAAGTTCAATGTATTTGATTTTTTGACATCACAAAACACTTTATTTAGGTTGTTCGCAGTAAGTAAACCTCTGTTGGTCTTTTTTTTGTACAATAAACTTTTGCAAAAACAAGGAATTGCGAAGTGAGGGACCAATGGAACACCTGATGCGTTCCATGGGTCCCACCAACACACATTTTTTAAAAAGTGCACGATTTTACACTGCATCCCAAACCAGTGGCGTAGCCAGCCCAAAAATTTTGGGGGCCAAAATGGTTGATTTCAGGCGAATAACACTATCTTGTTTGGGAAAACACCTCTCAAAGCACAAAATCACTATATTTTCCAAACATGTGGGGGCGCCATGGCCCCTTTGGCTCACCCCTGGCTATCTCCCAAACCTGTCATCTCAATTTTTCTGAGATATCTTTTTAATTCCCAATCTATCCTGGGAAGCGTTTGGAACTTTCTACATTGAAATTATAATAGACTAAGAAATCGCTAAACGATTGCAAAATATTTTACTTTGATGCCTCAAAAACAATAAAAGTGCTTAAATTTTTTTCAGATCGACACAGATTCTTCCTGTTAACAGAAAACAATGTTGTCCATAAATACAATACTCACAAGCACATGGGAAAAGAATATGTTCGCCAGCTGAGGAGTAATTTAAATGTTTCTTCGGTCCGCGTGTTACTTGGTCCCGCACTTCCCCTACTATTACGAGTGCAGGCACTAATGCCCATCTGCAGCGTGGATGGGGTGAGGACTATTCAATGCAGTATGCAGTTAACAGCAGAGAGGTTTCGGCACCAGTTGCATCTAAAGTAGCATAGCAGCGCCGCAGATAGGTGTGCATCGGCGTTTAGAGGGTGTACCTGATAGCAAGATGCAACAGCAGGCGTAAACTTATTTTACAGAATATTCCCAACAAACTTGTTCATTTTAATATTCACATTGAATTTTCATCTGGCTGATCCTCAAAAGCTGCCTTTTCAACTCTGCGTTGATTTATGACTGTCTTGTCATGAGCGAAACATGCACTAACTCTAAACCTAAAAAGATTCACACAAAAAGACAATGAGCAATATGATTCTCACACAGATCCCTGCACAGTCTATGTCATAATTTTGTATCATCATCACCTCAATGTAACTTAATCCTTCGATTGTCATGTCGACTGTCAAATTCATCAACGAAATCATCTAAATCTATCTTTCAGCTAGTACCTTTCAACTGAAAGTAGATCACTGTTATCCAATCTTTCACTAGTCATGGAATTTTAGGAATTGTTTTCAGTAATTTCATTTTAAAAAACTTCTCTCGCATGAAGCGCTGGTGACGGGGAGAGTTACAGCTACTAGCAACAATCAAACGCAGCTTTTCAAGCAACTATAAATAAAAAAAATCATTACAGAAAATCTGTATGAAATTCTGAGGTTGTAGGACATGTGTGGGTAGAGTTAAAACTAAAGTCACGAACCACTTACGTAAGATGTTTCGAAGGCGTGTGCACAAGGCAGCAGAACGCAATACTGCAGCCAGGTAAATTCGGGTGAATTAACTGAAACCACTTCTTAATGCTTTCATAAACGTTTTGCTACTGCTATGACAAGCAACAATCTGCTAAAAGTAATATATAATCCAGTTCCATCTCACACTGAAATGCACGAAATATCAATCTTCCCATTTCTGCGTGTGTTCCGTAGTTTCGAAATGCATTTGTCAACACCACAATCGCGGTCTGATTAAATTTCACGTAACGCAGGATGCGAGCAACCACGGGTGTGTGTCGTCAAAAACAGCTCTAGTTACCCGACCGTCAAAAACAACAGCACAGCTTATCATGAATTTGGGAAATACTGAATGCTGGCTAGAGGGTTTCTAAATTATGTCGTTTAAATTATTGCTGGACGAAAGTGATCTAATGTAAATGTCAACCAAACCAACTTAAATGGGAAATTAAGACACAAAACTGTCGGGGGCAAACAGGGGTCAAGCAAAAAATCTGGGGGCCATGGCCTACTCAGGCCCCCCTTAGAACCGCCACTGGAGTGCATGGCCTTACGGTGCTGGCTATCGAGAAAATGGAACGGCTGCTCAACACCTGCCCCAAGATCTAGTGCGGCCTAGCAGTAGATTAAAAGAACTTGCTCAAACGATGAAGACTGCAAGTCATATTCTGAAGCTACCACTTAAATGCACAGGCGTAGCCAGGGGGGCCAAAGGGGCCATTCCCCCCAAATTTTAAGAAAATGTATTCATTTTGTGCTTTAAGAGGCGTTTTTCCAAACAAAATATTGTTATTCGCCTAAAATTAAACATCTTGGCCCCCCCAAAATTTTACGCCACTGCTTAAATGGACCTGAACCACCGATCACAAGAGAACGAAACTCTTCACAATGTTTGAACATTAAGGACAGCAATTGCAGCGTGTTTCAGTATGTTTACAAAGACGAAAACTGTGACTACGCAATAAAAGTTAATTTGACAATTGACCTAACTAAAACGCTTTGCCAATTCCAGGATATCTTTGTTGCACAGATCCATGGTTCTGTCGCCGCTGATACAACTATGGGAACTCTAGAATCCGCAAAAAAGGTTAGTCCGCACCGGCCAGCTGCTGCAACTAGCGATTTTAAACGATGTTTCCAAAGCGACCTACCCTAGAACAAAACTAAGACTTCAATTCCACTCAATTGTTAAACCTACATTTATTATTTTAAAAACCTTTTATGATCAACGGTTCAAACTACAGGTATATCAACACTAGAATATGCTCAACTTTCGATTTTATGCTCATACACAGGATACGAGTATATTGCACTCCAGCACGCGTCCACATTGATCTGTCAGGTGACAACAAGCTGACCACTGAAGTCGAGCTAAATGACACGTTTCTGCTGGATTGAAGCGTTCGTTCGATACCGGTGCAAAAAAACTCATGTAATATGTACGCAGCAAAAGATGAGCCCTGCGGCAGTGTGTTAAGTGCATTTTTGCAGCTTGTTTACAACAAAGCACATTTCTAGACAGGGGTGAAGTAAGGCGGGAACGCGTGGGAACGAGGTTCCCACACCTTTTTCACGTTGTGCTTTAAAATGAGTTTGAAGCTGTTTTAAATTGGCTATTTTTTTAGTGCGTTCCCTCACTTTTTTTGTTAGCACTACATCCCTGGTTTTAAATCTTAAAATGAAAATCTGCCAATTTCTCAGCCAAAATATTTTCAAAGCAAAAATCTGCTGTTCATAACTTGTACCCACTACAGAAATATAAAAAATACACAAAACTCTTGGGAAAATAGCACACCTGGCAACTTAGGCGTAGCAGCAGGCAATGTGTTGGGCGCAAAGGTTATTTTGCCAAGAATTCCCCAAAAAATGTTTATGCGACAAACTTTCTCCCTACAAATTTTCTGTAGCTGTTAGTAGACCTACTTTGTATTTCCTTATACCATGTTGCCACGGACTTGAAAAAGAAAATTTGGTTGGTGCTTTTAACAACCTCACTGAAAAAAGTATGTTAGGCTGCGCAAGAACATTGTCAGAAGCCAGCTGCCTCAGTACTCTTGAGCATTTGCCTCACACTTCTGAGTTTTGGCGTTCCATTCACATTCCAGCTGTTGCTGTCAGCAAGGAACCTCACAACTAGCTGAGGTGGGACTGAAGCTGATTCCTTCTCACGTATATGTGGCATATGTCACAATAATATATTGTGACTATGCCGTGAGTCTCACAGCATGGTCTATTCTGCTGCACATATATGCAGCAAACTTTATGGTATGATGTGCCCATCCAAACACTGTAGTTAAAATCAAACCAAAAGCTTTTCTGTACTTGCCTGGCATGGACTCTATTAATATCAAGTAGGTGCCCTAGAGTACAGTATACTCGATTCCTTCAGTGTACAATTAATAAAGCACACAAATTACATACCTCCTTTTGCCCAAAATTTTAGTTAATCATCAGCTTCTACAAACTAAAACACGAAGTTACTGCTTGTTGGAAACATATTGTTGATTTTATATATATTTAATGTGTTTTCTATAACATAATAAACTTTTGCTTACGCTCAATGACACAGAACTGCAATTTCATCAACATTGTTAAGAAAACTCGAGACTTCTTTGGCCAAATTTTTGGCAAATCAAAACCGTTAGGGTTCGTTTTCACCCTCAGCTTGTCCACCACTGTCTGGCAACATTGGCGAATGATTCCAAATTTCAGCATGCGGTCCTTCTGGCAAAGAATAAAGATTGTAACGTGTGCTGATGGCCGATGACGCGGTTCTCTGATTAGAACACCGACATTGGAAAGTTCAGGTTTTCTGTTGTTGATAATTACGTTCTAATCTTGATCGTAAAGATCTAATCAAGTAATGAAAATAGGATAACAATTCAGTGGATTTCAAATCTTAATTGTGTTTTAGACAGGTTTCTTTGTAAGCAACGTTTGCAGGGCGGTTGCTAGCTGCAGAAGGAAGCCGGCGCAATAAGTTCTGTTGCGGATTATAGAGTTCCCATATCATCTCACTGACTGCAGAACCAAGACAGCGCCAGCTTAAGATATCGAAGTCACACTGCTTGGCCTCGGTGTTTTTCGTGCTGGTGGATTATGAAAAAAAACTTTACTATATGCGGTGCAGCCGGCATTGCTTGCGATATAAACGTAAACACGCGCATTGAGTGAACGTTCATGGGAACTGCTGGGATTCCCGCACACCGGTGTCAAGCGAAATTTCTGACCTCTTCTGGTGTCAGTTATTTCACTTTTCAGAATAAGGCGATAAACGTTGGCGAGTTGGGAAAATAAAAACTTTCAGTTAGACGCCAGATAGTCCACAATAAGAAACAATTTAGGAATAACGAACCACTGAAACATATTTAACGTAGTCTCAGACGTCAATTAATTATTTGTCTCTTTCTAACTCAGAGCCCTATCCCTAACCTAGTAAACCCTAATCGTCAGTTCTTACCATATTTGACATCTCATTGAACAGCAACCGCTTTCGAAATGTACTGTATGACCTGGAATATCACTCTGCGCATGCGCAAATGGCGTGAAGTCGATTTCGCAAGTCAGAAATTGCGCTTGATACTGGCAGCTATTGATCGCCGACTTGACCACTCAGTCTCAGATTTGCGGTGATCCACTCTCAAACACAATAGACTGAATGAGGAAGTATGCAGGACCTTGTGGACTACGCCCCTTACAGCGGAAGAGTAACACATGCACGAAATATCGACAGCGTCGACAGAGGATGCACGAAATATCTACAACGGATGCACGAACTTTTCTACCGCGTATATTATTTTTCAATCAGAGGCTGGCGCAAAATGCACAATGCACATGTGCCCATAAATCCAGCTTTCTGGCGGCAAGATGGCTGTTATAATTTTCGAATATATACGCGTTTGCACAAAAGGGCGCTTAAAATGTTTTTTGTTCAATTCAGTGTAGTGACAAGTAACTCGCCGTCGCGCCTAGATGTAGGCTTTATTACACTTAAATCGGATGCGAACGTAAAAAGCAGGCAGCATGAATACAACGGCAGCGATCAGGAAAGGTTGCGCATCTGTCGGTAAGTGGAAATGACTACGTTCAGAACAACCGGCCACAGTTGCGGTAGCAATCAGGCAATCAGGCGAGATTGCTCAAGGGTCCAATCGCAATTTACGAGCGAAGCAAGGTAACATATCACCACAATCTTCCCCCCTGAAAACATGATCACCAGTAAGCATAGGCGTACGGGAAGGCATTTTACTGGGGAGGCTGAAAAAATTAGCCCTGAAAATAACAATTTGCCCTAAATGTAGACAATTGCCCTGAAACTAACTTTTTCGTTTAATCGGAATTGGGCCTGAAACCTTATGTAAATCTGTTCTATACAGTTGGATTCGTTTATAACGGCTTCCTCTGTAACGTCTATTCGCCCATAACGTTACATTTTGTTTGGTCGCGATGGCATCTTTTATATGCATTTCAATTCGCTTATAATGTCATTTCGGCAATAACGTCCTTTATGCAATCCCCTAGAGGTGCCATTATAGGCAAATTCCGTAGTTATCTTGCTTGTTAACTCAAGGGTTGAAGTTCCTTGCGTGTTGTGTTCTCCCAGATAAAAAATTTTGCGATAATTTCTTTTACTGACGCAAATATGTACGCGACTTCTATGACGCAACCAATGCTTCAAAAGCGACGGTTCCGGATCGCATGATCTTACTCCGTAAACCTGCCTGTGTTATCGCTGATGTGCACTTGAGCAAGGCACTTAAAGACGCGCACTCAAATGAGCCAAGCAATCTGCGCGTCTGTGCTGCCCGCTTCTAAAACTCCTGTTAAGCAAAAAATCTATCATCATAACACACTGCACCTCTACCCAGCGCAAACACGAAAACGAACAAAGAAAGAGTTACCGAATTCTTATACCAGTGATGTAGTCGAGACCGTAACCTCCGAGACCGAGACCTGGCTCAAATTTCGAGACGAGACCGAGACTTTGTCATAAAAGCCGAGACCGAGACCTGGAAGTTCGAGACCGAGACCTCACATTTCTCTGATGGCAATTAAAGCTAACTTCTTGAATAATGCTGGAACAAAATATCTGGCACATCGCCAAATATCGAGATAATAAAAATCATCCGAAATTTGTGCAAACGGCCAAATACTGCAAACGTTCATTTTCACTTTCATCTTAGGAATTTACAACCTCAAACCTGTGGCCTTATTTACAAATTCCATGACGAAATGCATGGACATTGAAAATGTTGGCAGCGTTTAGAGGGTCTACGCATTTTTCACTTGAAAAAAGTCGGTGAACCAATTGAATATTCGAGGTGTTTGCCGTTGCCATGCTTCAATAAATTTGTTTTGACTCAGAAAAATGTTAATTGTTTTGTTCGTTACAACACAATACCAACCCTTCTGTGTAAGGACAGGAGGTGATGCGTTGATGAAGCTCCCATGTTCTGGTCTCCTACCTAGTATTGAAGAAGGTCAATGTTATTTGATAAAGTGGAGGCGAATCATTACTTTTTATTTTAAAACAAGCACAGTCGCTGTAGGCCGGTGTACGGCCCCAGCAGCACTGGTCAAAACAGAACAGTAAAGTGGTAACTCCACAGGAAAGGTTGCTTTCCATCATTCAATTTTTTGCCAAGGCGTTTCGTCGTTTATATCATTTGCCAATAAAGTAACAAACTTTTAAAGTTTTTTACTATCTACCACTTACCTATTTCACTACATTCTTTTTATTTTAACACTGGGCATCTGCACTGACACTCAAATTTCTTCGCCACATATTTCGTGTATTTTGTCTAACAAAGCTTTGCCATTGTTTGTAACTTTATCTACACCTTTCCTAATTACCTTTCTCCTCACACGACAAGTAATTGAGTAAGAATTTTCCAAAGATTTAGAATTAAGAGGTGATAAACTTGGAGATTTAAAAAAACGAAAGCACTACTTTGAATTTCAAAACGCAAAATTGTAACTAATTTTTCATCCATCCAAACTTGTACACTCTGTCCAAAGCAAGTTTTTAATATGTTGCTCGTGATTCTGCTGTTGACGCAAAGAAAAATATTTAGGCCTATTAGAGTAATAGACTTTTTTGGCAAAAATTAGATGTACACTTTGAACCAGCGAGGTAATATCCCACCGCATGCTCTACTGCAGTGGCGTAGCGATGTTAATGTCGCCCGGGGCCGACCATAACAATACTACCTCTTTCCACTCCTCACGTTTGCTTACAACAATATAAAATGAGAGAAAATCATGTATCATGCTTATTATAACAATGAGGAATAATAAAGCATCTTGAACATCACAATCAAACGCTCACAAACGGAAAAGGGTCTTGTTTTTAATTCCCGATAATGGATCTTGTTTTCTCTACTTGCTAGTCACCCTTCTCGTCATTACTTTTCCTATTTTTTCTGCCTTCTTTACATATGCATGTATGTATGGCTAAATAAATAGCATAGCTGGCACATGCTACGCTGTGGTTCAACGGAAAAGTTTTATTTTTAGTCATTACATGTGAATCAGTTGGCACCGTGGATTCGATGCGTTTTCCATCGTAACAATAAAGTGCACAGGGCTAATGAAGCCCTGAAGCAACTTAGGTTTGCTTTTTTGTCTTACTTAGAGCAAGGTGCTCGGAGTTTGTCAGTTTTTTTTACAACTGCGGCAGATCTTTTGCAGGTAATCATTGCCTTCGTATTGAAGATTTTTTCTTTCTCTAATAAAAAAGAATGTATTAGACGTTTTGACAGGCATTGTTGGGATGCAGCATGCTGCAGCAGAATGAGCGAAGTTCTGGATTACCGGTGCAGTTTACTAGCAGTGAAATGGTGTAGCGCCTTCCTGCTGATTTTATGGCTCTATGTATAATTCCTAGATTTGCTATTTTTTATTGTCAAGGTTTTATATTTTCATGTTTTTCATAATTTCCATATTTTTACGTTAAACTGATATTCACAACTGTTCCAAATTTCCGTTTTTTCTGACTCACTTAGTGTTTTCGCAACACCGGATGTCGGTTAGAAAACGCAGAAAGGCCGTAAAGCCAATAGCAGTACGTCAAATTAACTGATCAGCCATGACGCATTATTTGCTCTCTGTATAAAACTCTTATGAGCAAAACTTTTCCTCAAGAGAGTTCCGAGGCATTTTTGAACTTAAAAAAGTCTGCATTATGTAGAACAAAAAAAACTTCACCAGCGTATTTTAACAGAGTGCTTTGAAAAGCACTTCGAAAAAAGGCATGGTTTTATTTGGCTTCTCAAAAAAGAAACTGTTTGGCACTCTCCCACCTCTTTGGAATAAGCCTATGGGTTTCATAACTAAACTCTTGGAAAAACAGTTCAAAGATAGTCCTTAGCAAAGTACTCCCAACCTCTCTTTGCAGAGATTACGCGCTGCGGTTTCCTTGGTACATGCCCATTTTTTATTGAATTAAGTATAAATGTTAAACGGGGTAGAGGGCAAATTGTTTTCTCCATCTCACAAACAACATAACAACAAAGAAAGCTTAGCCACTGACCTGTTTGAACGGTTATATTTTGAACAATCATGTTTTAAAAACGTGTTTTAAGGAACTCCTTCTTGCAAAACTTCATAAAAAATAACCTATGCAAAGCCTCGAGACCGAGACCGAAATCCTTTGAGATCGAGACGAGACCTGAGACCTTCGAGACCGAGACTCCAAAAAAACGGGTCTCGAGACGCATCTCGAGACCGAGACCAAGTCTCGAGACTCCATCAGTCTTATACCAAGCTGTTCAACTACAGACATCCGATTGTTCGATTTTTACGGAAAAGGAGGGCTTGGACCAGATCAAAGTCGCTATGACCAAGTACGACTTTGGTCCAGATTACAAACTAAACTAGCCCAAATTAAACGGATCGTCCAAGTGAATACACACTGTTTTCAAAATTTTTTCACCATGCACGATTTTTGAGCAACTTGCGCTTGCCCTGAAAAATAAGAGTTGCCCTGACATTTTTGACTATTTAATATACTTTTTACATTCAGGATTTTTAACAACTTGCGATTGGCCTGAAAACAGTTTCACCTGAAATTTTTCACTGTAATGAATATATTTTTTACCATTCAAGATTTTTGAGCAACTTTGCGCTTGCCCTGAAAAACAGAGTTGCCCTGAATTTTTTAACCGTATGGAATATATTTTTTGCATTGAGAATTTTTGAACAACTTGCGCTTGCCCTGAAAAACAGAGTTGCCCTGAAATTTTTCACTGTATTGAATATGTTTTTTACATTCAGGACTTTTGAGCAATTTGCGCTTGCCCTGTAAAACAGAGTTGCCCTGGAATTTTCCACTGTATTGAATAATGTGTACTTTTATCATTCAGGAGTTTTGAGAAACTTGCGATTACCCTGAAAAACAGAGTGTGCCCTGAATTTACTGTACTGAATATGCATTTTTTATCATTCAGGATTTTTGAGCAACTTGCGCTTGCCCTAAAAAACAGAGTTGCCCTGGAGATTTTCACCTGTATTGAAATATTTTTTATCATTCAAGATTTTAGCAACTTGCGCTTGCCCTGAAAACAGAGTTTTCTCTGAAATTTTTCAAGCCCGGTGGGGGGCGACCCCCCGACTCGTACGCCTATGCCAGTAATGGACAGTTCCATATCTTTCAACAGGTTTCCGTTGGTGCGAGGATCTGCGGGACGGAGCTGGGAGGGACGTCCCAGGAACACTAGGGGCAGGGCGATCGAAAGGATCTCGACTGGAGGCAAACTGTGTGTCCAATGCAGACCCTGGCTCAGCATCGGGCGAGGACCCAGACGCTGCTCCCCCAAATGGTGCGACGTCCCTCAGAGGCACAGTCGTTCCTCTTGCAGACGGGAACCGAACATGCGCATACTGCGGAGTCGCATGTACAAGAACTTGAAAGTGTTTACTTTTGGTAGTCCTAAACGCCCACTGACACTGGTGGACCTTGGGAGCTGCTGAGGTTGTGAAGCCAGTTCGACTCTTCGAGCATATTACTGCTGATTGCAAGCCTGTAGCCTCGAAATCGCAGCATTATTCAAAAACCGATAAAGAGTTCATAGACAATAAACTCTCTGAAATGCTTCGTGATGGTGTTATCGAATCCAGTTCGTCGCCCTGGCGAGCGCAAGTTGAAATTGTAAAAGGCGAACATCACAAAAAGAGACTTTGCATGGACTACAGCCAAACCATTAACAAGCTTACTCTGTTGGATGCTTAGCCTTTGTCAAATGTGTGGGATATTGTGAATAACGTTGCGCAGTACAAATGGTTTTCGAGCTTGGACTTGAGAAGTGCGTATCATCAAGTTCCTATTCTGCCTGAAGAACGACATTACACAGCATTCGAAGCTAAAGAACAACTTTATCAATTTAAGAGAATACCTTTTGGCTTAAAAAATGCCGTCCCTTGCTTTCAACGCGTGTTCAACGATATTATCGACAAGCATGATTGCAAAGCCACCTATGCTTATTTAGATGATGTCACGGTGTGTGGTCGGACGCGAGAAGAGCATGGCCAAAATCTGAGCACGTTTGTTAAAGCAGGGAAAGACTGTAATCATACCTTTAACAACGATAAGTGCAAGTTCACGAAAAATTCCTTAACATTACTAGGATTCAACATCCGGATGGTGTTCTGAAACCTGATCCAGAGCGAGTCAAGCCGGTGCTAGAAATACCAGTTCCAACATCACAAAAACAGCTGCAAAGGGTTGTTGGAATGTTTGCATGCTACAAATTGAATGGAGAGTCTCGTTCCACTCTTACTTTCACACAAACACATTACGCACACCCTAAGGCCATGCTCAGTGGTTCTTAACCGGGAGGGCGTGCCCCCCAGGGGACGTCAAGAAATTTCTAGGGGAGCGCGAACCCTTACATGCTCTACAACATAGAAAATTTTTGAACGGGAATGTGTCTCTTTTGAACGTTACGCCAGGGATAATTTTACGCCGCTATGCGTTATTTGGTTTAGTTCCGGCAGAGATGGAAGTCGGGGTTAAGTATCTTGAAATTTTGCAGGTCGAATTCGATTCTGCATGCAAACATTCAGGAGCGCAACTAGGGGTACTGGTTAGTCGGCATGCCAAGTCCTTTTAACAATAACGTCTGTGCCATTGTCACATTTGACAGAGCTCCACGCAGCGTGTGATGCTGCTTTGGCTTTCTGTAATTCGACGAGCTTTCTGCAATGTGGCCGTACACCTGCATGGTATTAATTTTCTACAGTACTCCCGCCATGTTCTTCTGTGATGCAACAATGTATATTCATAACGATTCAACTGCACTTGAGCCACAATATTGTTGAATGTGAGAATAAGCTTTTAAATGCGGCTTGGCAGCTACAGACCACCATGCGACGTCGACTTCTCGGCCAAAGAAAGAGTAACTTTGCTTTCTGGCCATCCCAATGGCGATACTCAGCTGCTTCATCTCGGAACCGTGTCTTTTACTCACGTTAAAGCGGCGCGGAATAAATGTTTAAATCTAAAAATTAAAATAACATTTCTATTGAAATATCCGGTTTGTGCGATTAACCGTGCTATTTTTTTCACGTTTGAATGGTTTAACCCAGTGGCTGCCTAAGTGGGGGTAAATTACCCCCAGGGGTCATATGCGATTTTTTGGGGGTACCTCGGAACCAAAACGTTGTTCTGTATTATGAGCGACCACTGCGAAATATTAAGGGTAATAAGACATAACCTCTACCTTGATTAGGGTAACGGCTCGAAAGTGTTTGGGAATCATTGGTTTAACCGATTTGCAATTAGTCAGAGTAATCTTTATTCACTCTGCGAAGAAGTGTACGGTTGCAAAGCCATGCAGAGTGAATAAAAAAAACAAAGAATTTGCAAAGGTTCGCATAAGTCAAGAACAAGCATCCGCAACACATTAAGCATGCGGCCTAGTGTGGGAACATGTATGTCTGTGATTACCGGTAAATCTTGTACAATGTCGCTTAAAAGAAAGCGTTTTTCATCTAATGCTGCAAAATAATGTTGCACCAAATATTGGCCAAAATTGTCAAACAATCAGTGGCCTATAATTTTGGCTACAGGGCTCTATTCAACCTTCCGTGGCGAGCGAGTGTTGGTAGCCATTAGGTTCAATGCAACATTTCTATCTTGAGGCATGGGCGTCGGAAGGGGGGCAAGGGGGGGATTGCCCCACCCTGGATTTTGAAATTATTAGCAAAAAAAGGTTGTTTTTTCAATTTCGAGGGGTAAAACCAAATTTCACCACTTTCGCCCCCTCCTGGAAAAAAATTTGGGAAAATCCCCCACTGGCCCCCCCTGGAAAAAATCCTTCCGACGCCCATGTCTTGAAGCCTTATTGTGAAAAAATATGCACCACTTTCTTGAAACGATGCAGAAATTCTAACAACGTGTGGTTTCGTGCTTTGATGCAGTCAGATTGTTTGTATTCGTCCTTGTTGTTTGAACACTGCAACCGCATTTTACTTTGTGACTGAGTGCTCGGACTTTGCAGTGTTTTTTCGTTTGAGGGTGTGTGCGTGCCACAATACTTCCGTACTTTACCTGGCCTTGACCAGGGTTGGACTCAGTGTCCTACTCTGGATGTAGTGTTGTACCAAGTGTTACGGGTTAGTGAACAATAGTGTTAGGAAAGTGTCTGTAACCCTGTTGTTCTACCTCCAAACCCGCTGTGAATTGTTCTGTTGTGTCTGTTTTTGCCAATCTGCATTGTGCAGACTGTGTGTGTTTGTACTCTACGCACTTAGCAGGGTTTTTGCTAAGGGAAATGTTAGGTACCCGGTATGGACCTGCAAGGTCCCGATTTCTCTGATTCTAGGGACCCGCTTTTCAATTCTAGGGACCCAAATCGGGTCCCTAAGACGCCTTAACAAAACTCTGGACTTTGTGTTTGTTACAAAACCTTAAAATTAAACCAATTCACCAAGAGATACATTTGTTTTACAACTTATTTAAAGTAAGGGGGGCGGGAGCCAAAGGAAAATTACTTTAGGGGGGGCGTGATGGAGAAAAGGTTAAGAACCACTGCCATGCTCATCTCGTTACAAAGACTGATGACGCTATAGTGCCACACAATTGCTTTCATGTCGTTTGACGAATCGTACATTTTTGAAAATAAGTAGTTTTTCGACATTTTGACTCAATTAACATTTTTTAAACTTACGCCAAGCAGTTCAGGCCGGAATTCACTTCTGAAATCTTTTGTCCGAATTGTTTTCTACACTTCGGCAATCAGAAATGTTTTTGCTTTCCATAGATTGCCTAATATCCATTTTTGCGAGCACTTTATAATACAAATAAGTCATAATATAAGAACTATCAACGCTCAGATCAACATTAGAGGTAAAAAAACATGGAAGATAGACACTCTTGCAAAACTGTTTCACTGTATCTTAACACGACCATCGGACAACTTAAAGAACTTACTAAAATTAGAACACCAGGCAGGCGTGAAAACCAAGTGGATGAATTATGAAAACTCGCCAGTGCGGTGAAAATAGCTGTGCACTTAGTACAAGCCTTAACGATTTAAGACGTATTAACAAAGCCTTTTACAGAGGTATTTCTAACAAGCCGCGTAGTTTTATTACTGTGTGAAAAGAAGCCTGCATAAGCGTAGCTTGATTAAGCTATTCACTCAGGCATATTGGTCGCACTCACAATCTCCCGCTATAATGGATTTTTGAAAGTTGTGGAAGCGAAAGCATTGCTACAGATTCACCCCTGATTCTTTTCACACAGCAGTATAAAACAACGCGTCTTACCGTTATCAGCATTCACTGTCTAGCTGCATCACCTGCCAAAGATTTTCAGAGGTCAACAGTCACATGCGGAAAAACGCATTAATTATCGTAACTTGAAGTGAACCTTTGACGATTCGTTGCCATGTTTTTGTTACGCAACTAAGAAAAACAGTAGAACAATGCGCTCGCAAGTTTCGCAACGTGAGTCTGCAGGCAAAGGAGTTTTTACACAATTTACGACCCATAGGGGTGGTAAAGTTGTGATTCGGAATCAGCAGTATCTTTCTAAGCATGGGTTCTCATTGCTGAGACCAGGTCCGTCCTCGCAGAAACTCGCGTCTGTTTGACAGGCTTTGATTGGTTACGTAATAGTCTAACTGCTTCTCAACATTTTATCTCGATAAAAGCATGGCTTTATACCAAACATGTTTGTCAATTTTCATATTTTATTCCTTACAATACGATATCAATATGACACATTTGTACTCACCGAAATATAAGGAATCAAGGTCTGCGAACACCTCTTGACATATAGTAACACTCTCATAAATTCTAATTATGATTTTCTTATTAATAGTATTCAAGTTGATTTCATTCCTTTTCAAATTAGTTTCTCTATGACTTATTAATAAAACTAAATTTCTTGTATTTAAACGTCCTTTCTTTTAATCTCTATTTTGTATTTTGAACATACGTGTTATTGTAAGATTAGATCATACATTGCGATAAATATCGATTCATCTGGTTAACTAGTAATCACTGAATTGACCGTTTCACCTTCGTACTTCCTTGCTACTAACTCTGAGCATCAAAGTACACCGTACAAAACTTGTGCAATTCATAACGGAAACTCATCATTAATCAGTTTCTCGAAGCAACTGTTCTTCTGAATCTGCGGCTGACAATCGTGCTTGGCGTATCAATGTTTTGATAGAATACGAAAGCAACTAGCTCAAGAATACAGCACAAATTTATGTGGAGGCTATCTCAGCACAGCACTCTTAGGGCAGCCCTTTCTGCTGTAATCTCTTAACTGACTTGGTGCTTGGTATGAGCCCTTGCCCCTCATCGTTACGCCCCTGATTACTGAGCGCAGCGACGCGCCTCGACAAATCATGGTACACAGCTCTAACCAGAGGCATATGGGAACCTTGGACTTTAGGCGAGACAAAATTTTCAATTCGCCCGAATTTTTGCGACACTGAGGAAAAACGAATAGGAGAATTTTGCAGGGCGATGGTTCTGTTTCAGAAACTTGGCAAAAAAATTCGGGAAGCTTTTCCTGAATATCTTTAAACTTGTCCGAATCTCCTCCCACTTCATGCGCCTATAGCTTTCATGCAGAAAGTTTGGCAAAATACTAGATATCTACAGCTTAGTGGATTGAATAATTGGTTTTACGTGGTCATAACAATTTTTGCTCAACACTTGAATATTTGCAGTCCAAACTTTGTGGAATAACGGCGCCATTTGCCCCCACCTGGCGACGCGTCAGTCAATAGTTACTGACGGCTGTGTGGTTTTGAACCTTTTGTTGCAACTGCAAATCCGTAGGGAACTCACGCTGGCGATATAAAGACAAATTTGGCATGGTTAGCGAAATCTGCAACCGACAGAAAAATGCTTAGCTTAGTGGTTGTTAGATCATTCCGCTTGCATCATATAAATTTGAGCAAAAAAGCAATCTTCTGGTGAAATCTTTAACTTTTTACTGGTGACCGTGGTGTTGGCGAAGGTTCGTGGTTTTAAATTGGTGATAGGCTGATTCTCTGTGTTTTCTGGCCTGGCTGGATAGAAGCAGATCCATCGCCAGATCAACAGCATTGGGGGGACTTTGAGCTTCTTCTGGGGCTTCGTAGTAGCATACAATGAATTGAAAAATGACTTCGTGGGGAGACTGGAGCTTGAATTAGGAGGTATTGATTGTGAATTTGGGGGGCTCAGCCCGCTTGCTTCCACTTCTATTGAAAAGTGTCACAACTTCTTTAGTAACCTGGTCTAGTGGGATCGATGTTTTTTTCTTCACATCAGCAATCCACTGTCAAAAAATGTGAAACGGTATTTAAAGACTTGATTGAAAATCTACCTTTATAAGTGGCGTTAAATGTATTTTAGGGCAATATGCTTTAAGGCCCAGGGTGTATTTATCATGCGATTATAAGATCGTTTTTACGATAGTCAACAAAGCTACCTAAAATGGGAGTAGTGTCCTGGCAAAAATGCCTTTCATTCACGTGTTGTTTTTGAATTGTCGCTTCAGCAATAAATAAGTCTTCCACGTACATGTAAATGAACAAGCTTGGCTCGGTAATATGATCATCATTTAGCTTTTTATTTGAGCCCTATCGTGGGACATGAGTAGTCACTTCCAAGTCTAAGAAGAATCTTCTGTTTCTAACCAGGTTGGGAATGTGTTTGAGACACTGTTCTTCATTGATTTCGCTGGGGATAGCCAAAGCAGTGGCAAACGCTTGAGCGCAGCATGCTTTTATACCTTTCATACGTTTTCTGAATTAATAATATAAAGCGCTTTCAAACTGTGATTATTCCCTGAAAAATAGCATAGTTCGAGCAACAAAATTAGCCCTTTTTTGACCTACAAAAGATAACCTCTTTTGTTTAACACACAACGATTGTTGCAGACAACCTTTGGTATTTAAGCAAGTGAAGACATTTTTGGCGCCCCCCAAACGCCTGGTCTGGATCCGCCACTGCCTGTTTTATTAAGATAAGTGTCTGTCCACTTGCACAGTGTGCTTACTCAAGTTCCCTGCACGTTGCACAATTGGTCTGAGCTTTGGAATGTCACTTTCAAACCCCAAAAAACTGCGGTTATGACCATATCTAAGCACAAGAATGATCGCCCCCCTTCATTATTTAATAATATCCACCTCTCGGAAACAGATACACACAAACATTTAGGCATACTATTTCACCACAGTCTCTCTTGGCACGCTCATATTATACACTTACATCAGAAAGTGATGACCAAAATTAACCGTCTTGGTTCATTCGTCAATCTTGTGCCTCGCCATGCTCTCCTCATGATATACAAAACGAACATTTTACCAGCCTTTGACCACTGGTAGTACTAGTATCATCTGCGACAACTGTTTTAGACAAAGCACAACTCTCCGCTGCTAATATACTACCAGGTTGACTTAAAACTAGATCCTCCAACGATGTACTAGCCGATCTAAACCTCACAAGCCTACATTTACGTAGAGAAGTATCTCTGCTTTGTTATGTATCCAAATTAAATTTTGATATGGTACCCTGCCCCTTTCCTGCCAGTTTTTTCAGATCGTTCAAAGAATTTGTTCCGTATGCTTTACGTCACAATCAAAATGTTCAAATACCACTTTTTAAAAAATCCTTGTCCTATAACTTCTTCCTCCGTACGGCTTCCAGCTTGTGGAATTCTCTACCACTGGAAATCAAATCTTCAGCCAGCCACTCCATCTTCATGAATCGTTTAAATTCCCATTACCATATCAAAAAAAGTACTCATCATTTGTTAGGACTCAATCCCCATATGACTTCCATTCGCTGCATGCTTCGCTTCGCCCATAGTCCGTTAAATATCACTAAAAACAACTATCGTGTTTGTATATGTGGTGAAATGGAGACCGCATTGCACCTATTCTTCCATTGTAACGTTCATTGCGCAGCACGAACAGCACTTCATAACAAAGTTCATGATATTCTGAACGAAACCGGCTTTGCTGAACGATTTGAGCGCTTGGGTCATACCGATTTGTTGCGCTTGTATCTATATGGTGTGCCTGAAGCGCCGACTGCTGTTTCTGTAGCTGTTTTTGGCGCTGTTGACGAATTTCTGAAATGCTGTAATAGATTCTAGTAAAGCAGTGTATTCGTTTTGCGTATTATTTATGTTTTTGGAGTTACTCGTGCTGTATTTTGAAAGCTCGACGTGACACGACAAAATTGCACCAGTCAGGCTACCGCCTGTAGCAAGATTGTCGTTAAATAAAATGAATAAATAACAATCATGATGTTGGGCACGATGACTTCTTGCTCACTGCAATATTGGCTGCAAAAAGCATACTATTAGATCTTGCACTTTTGGCATCGAGATCTTCACATGAGCTTTTGCAGGACAATTTTACCAAATGGTGGCTTTGATCCACAGTAGAAGTTAGGAACATTTAAAACTCAACGAAAATAAACTTTCTATTTGCCGGATTAAATATGCACTTAATTATTCAGAAACAAAGTGCCAGAAAAATGCACGTTTTATGAATAATGCTTTAAAAACAGGTGGCATTAAATATTTACATATTGAGACATGGTTGTGGTTTGCCTCCTACAAAAAATTCTGACTATGCGTCTGCTACGGGGGACGCCGAGTGACTGTGGGGGGCGCCAAAAACTCCCAACAATGTAAGTGCTTTCTTCAATGCAGTACATTTACTTCCTAAAGACCTCAAGTTCGAGCATCAGGGCGTCATTGTTGCTTCCTGTCCCGGGCGCCATCTAACCTCGTTACGCCCCTGTTGTTCTCAGTACCCTTAACATTTTATTTAAAAAGTTAGTAAAACGGGAAGTTTCAAATCAACAGCCGAACCTTGTCATGGGCGGATCCAGGTTTTTTTAGGTGGGCGGCTCAAGGACTAGTTCATCCGGATGTGTACTGACTGCATATCAGTGAAGACCCAACTGCTCATACACGGTTATAACCATACACATTTTGGATAAATTGCATTCTCACCATTACCCAGGCGTACTGGGACGTTTCCGGAGCAGAAGTGGCCTTCAAAACAATTCCGAAATTGTGCTCAAACTCAGCTAACCTTAAAAAAGTGACTTGTTGAATCTCGGAAAAGTTTTATTATTGGCAAAACAAACACAGGTCCATGCCAAAAAAAACGCGTGGGGCAGGCATACAGTAGAAGTGACACAAAAACTACACGAAGAAACCTGAATTGCCGCCAATAACCTTTCCTGACAGTCTGTGCAAAATCCATGCCGTATTGTGTTCGAAATTGTAGATGTTCATGGAATAGAAGTTCATGACGTTCGGATATGAAAATTTGTTTATTTTCGGAACATTTTCCGATTTTTATTGCACAACACCAGAGACGTAACGAGTGCGGCAAGGGGGAATATTCCCCGGACGCCGTATCACTGCAGGGGGCCAAAACTCACAACAATGCCATAAGCACTTTTTCAAAACAGTACATTTGCTTCCGAAAGACCTCTGGTTCGAATATGGGGGCGCCAAACTTGTTTCTTGTCCCAGGCAGGCCCCATCTAACCTCGTTACGCCCCTACACATCACGATTGTCTAGCTAAAATGGCGAAAGTTGTTTACAAAATTACCTGTCCATCAGTGGCAAACTATCAAGCACAAAAAGTTTTAAACAAAATGCTGTTGGTTATCGAAATCATTTGACCATAGAAAATAACTTGAAGGTCGAAAAAAAGGTATATTATTTCGAAAACAAGCACAACTTCCCCTCCCCCAAAAAAACACTTGAGGTATGCGTAGAGACAATCATACCAAAAAACTCGAAAGCCTGAAATTTGTTTATTGCATCACAAGAGCATTGAAAATGATTAGACAATATTTTTCCACGTCACAGCGGGAAACGTGAAGTTTGCAGTAGGTCTAAGTCAATGACAAAATTCTCATCCATTGAATTTTTTGTACGAAACGCGACTATATCACGGCAACGAAATTTTGGAAATGCTGTTTGTGCAGTAGGTTGAAAAAAATTATTCGAGACAGCAGAACATTGGTCGCTAGAAAAGCATCTTATTTCGTGCTGAGCTGAACTTTTGTCCAAAAATTGTTGCTGGCAGGCAGGGGACTATTGCTAAAATTAGAGGTGTGGGAACCACGCTCGTAACCAGCTTGGGACACCAGGGGGAGAAGAGTTTTCTGATAGGGGAACAAATTTTTTAAACTATGTCCAATAAGTTTAAACTATGTATTACATATTTCTCCAGGGGGGGGGGCGAAAAATTTTGTTTGGGGAAGCTTCGCCTCCCCCGGTTATGGGCCTGGTGGGAACGCCGTTCCCACAACAAACATAAAGGAAGACTGATTCGTCTACAGGAATTTCCACACTGGGTCTTCCCGTTTCACTTTAGTGCTACGGTTCTATGCACGAGATAGCTTGTCATTTATTCATTTATGCTGCTCCAGGCGCTATACGTAGAAATTGAAATGAAAAATCTAAATCTTCAAGTAACGTTACTAGTGCAAAAAAGTGTGGGAACGCCGTTCCCACCCCACTACACCCCTGCTGACAGGTCTGATGCTAACCAGTAGTCATCTTTAGCATAGCCTGCAGCTAATCTGGCGCGCTTCATTTTAAGCCTACCTGACATGTAGGCTATGTTTTACGGTCAGGTTTGCTGTTTTGGAATTTACGCTGTCATTGAGCGCTCTAACCTAGCCTGTAGTTAACTGCATTGTAAGTTCGTTGTAGCGTAATTTTAATACCTTCTTTCGGAGATGAAAGTACGTTCATAAAAGCTTGTAGGAAGAAATAGCATGGTCTGCAGCTTATTCAAATTTTGTCCACAGTCTCCTCCGTCCCGTCGCCACGAGGGGCTGTTGGTGGGCTTAGCCTCCCCAAACAAAGCTCCAAGCCCAACAAATTGAAACATGAAACACTATAAATAAGTGAAGTTTGTCAATTTTTAGAATGTCAAGCCACCCCGTAAAAACGCAAAGCCCCCTATTGAAACTTTCCAGCGGCTGTTCTGAGTCTGCTGCTTTTCCATCTTTTGTCCACAAGAAGCCCGATCTGGCCAAAATGAAACAAGAGAAAAATTTAACTGCATTGAATATATTTCTTACCATTCAGGATTTTTTACTAACTTTGTACTTGCCCTGAACACGATACATTCAAGGTCTTACAGTTATCTTTTCACCCAAACCATTGCATTCATTGCAACATTTGACTACTAATTTAACATTCAAAATTTTACATTCATATCACAATGCGCCTTTAAAACAATCATGTACAGATTCTCAACCACAACATCTTCAAAACAAAAAGAAACATTGCAAAGTCATTCACAAGCAGCCCTCGACATATCAGCGATAGAAAAGAGTGCTGACCTATGCCTCGTCAGTGCTTGATCTGTAAACCATTGTATTTCAAACAATTTCTTTAAGCCAAGGCCTACGCGTCTGTCTGGATACTGCACATGGGCTATAACCAGCGATCGATTAAGGCAGCGCGGGGCCCGTAGCATTTCAACAGCGCGGAGCCTGAAGTTTAAAAAACATCTCATGCAAAACCTGCTAAAACATTCTATTTGAATAGGGTTTGTAGGGTTTGTTTCTAGTGTGGTAATTGTGTAATTGTGTCAGCTAACTCCCACTCTGTCTAAACCTTTGTGCTATACTGACTTATCTGGATTTAAAGATGGGCAACAACAAAACTGAGAACACCAAATTATGAAGCTTGGCCACCACTCACACCACAAAAACCAGTTGGCTACCCTGATGAAGTGCTGGAAAAACTAAGTTCACTTGATACAAAGATGTCTGGTCTTGAAACACTAACCAAACAAATGTGTGATCTAGCAAGCACCCTCAACACAGTCTCCAAAGATGTTGAGCTTCTTCACAAGGAAATCAAAAGGCTTAGGGAAGAAAATTGCTCTCTAAAAGAAAAACATAGGTCACTAGAAGAACAAATATCCTCTCTTGACTCTAATTTCAATGACTTGGAACAGTATGGCAGGAGACAAAACTTGGAAACTCATGGATTACATATGAATGATGATGAAAGCATTGCAGAAGTTGAAAGCAAAGTCTTGACAGTGCTGAAAAAAATTGATGAAAACATATCACATCAAGATATTGATGTAGTTCATAGACTAGGTAA
>Ga0210059_1003236_pt1 | contig 25944 bp, 21 predicted proteins | sample Ectturendosymbi2_FD_188042 | JGI IMG/M metagenome (GOLD analysis project Ga0210059, IMG submission 188042) | Ecteinascidia turbinata endosymbiont from Florida, USA - Sample 2 (SPAdes) (version 2) | ecosystem: Host-associated > Tunicates > Ascidians > Unclassified | place: Key West, Florida... | reverse complement strand
CGGCTGCGCGATACAGTGCAGAGTAACCACCGAAGACCCAGCGCACGATTTCAGACCTGATACCGGAAGGATAGAGGTAAACGATAGCTGCGTTTGTTGTTGCGCTGCAGCTCGTTCTTCAACATATAGCATGACACACAGCTTCTTCTTTGGGCTCATTATTTTATTATAATCCCATTATGCTATCGCTTACTTTTCATGCGTAGTACTTCCCTTTCTCATCTTAATATGTTTTGAATCGTTGCTCTTATTCTTAATTAGAAGCAAAGACATCAACTTGTTTGCTTTGTTGTGTTTGACGATGTCTTCTATGAAGCAATTTTTCCAGTGAATCTTCCCGAATTCTTGCACTAGAACGCGTTGTCAGTCAAATCTGTTTAGCTACAACATTGAAATATGACCAAAGCAGCTTCACCAGGATAATGATGGAGAGATGCAAACCATCGCCAACATATATAGGTTCATTTACAACCCTGGCAAAATGAGAAAAAAAGGTCGGATTAACTCCAAGATGAAACGAAAACTCCCGGTTATAACCCTGTTGTTTAAACTTCCATTATTTTCTATTCCGGTTTCTTCCGCTTCACTCACCGGACCCGATCGCTTACGTTCGAATTTTCCAGGTTTTCAGGAGTGGCGAAGGCATGGGCATCCGCCTCGACAGCGCATCGGCTTTTGCTGGGGCGATCGTGTCGCCGCACTACGACTCCCTGCTGGTCAAGGTGATCGCGCACGCTGCTGACATGCCGTCCGCTGCTCGGAAAATGCACCGAGCCTTGAGAGAGTTTCGGATTCGGGGCGTGAAGGTGAGTTTGATTTTTTCTTAAATAAATTTGTTGTTACATCCCACGCACTCGAGCAGTCCACTGGGTACGGCGCCACCACCTCAAGGGCGTTGGTGTACCATTGACTGAATATTGAAGCGGCAAAACCAAACGGCGTAGACCAGTGGGTCGCCATCCTTTTTGCACTGCGGTCCGGTTTAATGTAGGCATTATTTTAACGGGCATGCCTTCAAGTTGTAGCAAATAAATACCGGCATTTGAAACGATCCAGAATTGACTGCGGCGTTAAAATGTGTTTCGTTTGATAAAATAATGTAATTTGGACAAGTGAATGATGCATTAGTTCCAACTTTGCTGCAAAATGTCGTGGCTTGGTGGTCGTATGTTTTTGCAAATGACCACAACGTTTATTTTTACTGAGTGGCCCGGTAGCAAATGCCTTGTGGTTGGGAGCACTGACTTAGCAACATGTGCCAGCCAGGATATCTGCGTTTTAAATATAGTATTGCAGCATTCTTTGTTACAACCTCTGTTGTGCAGCGCTTGTATCCGCAACGCCCCCGCTGACAGGTTTGTCGACAAATTGTGCGCTTGGAGCGAAGTTATTTTAGTTGAGAAAGAGCGTTTGAACGCGCTGTTGAGTAGAGACGTCAGTTTTGGTTTCCCTGGAACCGGGAAATATTTGCAATGCTCGCGAAGTCGTTAGCTGGACTTAGTCCAAACACGACTCTCAACAATCTGTGTGTGATGAAACTAATTTTTCAGAAAAACGTGCAGTTTGTGGAAAACTTACTTGAAATATTCTGCCACAGCAATGACTTGTCGAAAATAACCAGATTCCAACTGCAGTGATTTGAACCGAGCATTTTTCTCTTCACTTTTTTCGTTTGCGCAAATATATTGTGCTGGTTTTTGTGTCTCGTCTAGGGTGGAATGCTTACCACGTTTATTCGATCAAAAGCAGTGGCGTACATTTGTTTTTGTCATTGTATCCTGCTTATGCACAAGGGTAGCTTACATTTCTTCCGGGCTACAGCCGCCTGGTTTACTGCTGAAGGTCTGTGTATTCAGTGAGGTGTGGTGAGTCGCACAGTGAGATCTTGCCAAAGTTCATAAGGCAGCTCTTAAAGAATAAAGGTATGAACTGTTACTGTGCCAATAGGTCTGTTGTCTAATATACTGTCAAAAAGCGTCACACCAGTTGGGGCTTAATCGTAGGTTTACGAAGTGTTTAGTGACGCAACTTATATTCAAGGGCGGCTTACATTATTTTCTAAGTTTACTATATGCAACTTACACGCAAGAGGGGCTTACAATCGACTAGATAAGGTGTGTTGACTGGGCGTTGTTGTCTGACAAGAACAGCAAAAAGGATTCTTCCTTCGTTTGCAGACCAACATACCTTTCCTGCTCAACGTAATAACTGACGACACATTCCTGCATGGACAAATCACCACTCAATTCATTGACAACAACCCGCAGGTACGTAATGAACGCATGAAAAGAAAATATTCGTGATCGTCATTCTGCAACATGCCCTTACTTAAGTATGTACTTTCCACGATGGGTGTAAGCAAGGAATCGATCAGCAAATTTTCGATTCCTTGCTTACACCCATCGTGGAAAGTACATACTTGAATAGAGATATGTGCAAGTTTGAATCATCGCAAAAAGACGAAAGCAGATGGCAGCCGACTGATTCTACAGAAACATCAGTGCGTTTAAGTGATGCCCTTACTTAATACGCCTTTCTTCAAACCGCCGTGATTGGTGTTGCTTTGACACAGTAGCTGGTGATGCGTCGGAGTGATCGACGCTCGTCAGCAAAGCTTCTCGATCCTGTGTGCTGGGACTGCGTCGAGGAGTCGTTATTCTCAGGCAAACAAACCCTCGTCAACCTCGTCGTCAAATACTGTGCAAAGCATCGGTTTGCCGCAGTTGCGCAACACCATGTCATCGAACTGTCGCAGTGTACGCAATGACGCAGGCGCGTAGCCAGAAACTTTTATAGGGGAGGACAAACAACAACCTAGTCGCAACATTTAAATATTTGATGCCCCTTGCTTTTGAAGAATCCTCCATAAAGCGTGCAATTGCCTTGCGTTTGTTTACTGAACAATTGTGTTCAGATTTAAGCAGGCAAGTAAAAAGTCTGCTTTAATTGATTTGGTAAGTTTTGAAAGCTTGTTTTTATTGAAATTCCAAGCTTTGGATCAAAGCCCACCACTTGCTCTAAAAACTTTCCTCCGAAAACACTTGTAAAGATCTCGATGTTATAAGTGCAAGGTTTGCAGTATGCTTTTTGCAACCAATATCGCAGTTAAGCAAGAAGCCATCGTGGCCGCCATTGCATTTACTCTTCTTATATTTACACGAGTACACCAACACACGTTTAATCGAAGCCAAGTAGCGACTTTGCTTTAAGCATTTGGTCGGCAAACTGTGAGCTTTGGCCCAATTGTAGGCCGTTTAGCACTTTTTATTGGGTCGCGCAGCACCTTCTGTTGTGGGCCGCGTGGTTTGTAAGAGCTTCCGTCTTGCTCCGGTCGCGTGGGATAAAACATAGGCCACTAAACAACTATGGAACATTGATTTTTTGACGTGAGCAAGGTATTTTTTTTGGCATTATACGGCTTACGACATTAACTTAGCATTGTCATGTAATAAGTAACTGCATACAGCATGAGTTGGAAAATGAGCCTTCAGAAACAAGCATGGGCCTTTAATTACGACCGAGAGAGTGGTTCGGGACATCATAACGAAAGATCGCCGATCACTGCCCTGAGACATCGACTTCCAAAGTAGCCCTTCCACAAATTTGTATTTCATAATCACTAACTTCCACAAGGAGCTCAAATATCAGGTAAAGGTCAGCTATGATATGAATTCCCGAACACTTACACCATACACAACGTTTGATTTAATCATGGACAACTGGTAAACTATATTGCTTTGATCAGGTTCGACTAAAAGCTGAAGTACCATATTTTCCTCAAGCAGTTTCGTCGTTTTGCACTGAAGTACTTTGGGTGATGTACGACATTAAAGGATTGATTAAGCTGAAAATTTTTGGAATTGGGGGTATTGCCCTCCCCTTGTGGCTACGCGCCTGCAATGACGTAACCCATCCTTATGACACACTGTGCTACTTCTCGTGTTATGCTCTTTTTTCGGAGCGTTTCGACGGCAGTTGGTGCGTCTCACATCCAGGCTCGTAACCAGCTTGGGAGAGGCGAAGAATTTTCTGAGGGGGGCCAAATTTTACATCAATAGCATGTACGAAAACAACGGTTATGCATACAATCTGAGTTAGAAATACAATAGTTTTAAACTATGTCCAACACATTTTTCCAGGGGGGTGAACGATTTTCCAGGGGAGAAAAGCCCCCCTCAGTTACGGGCCTGCTCACCGACATTGTCCGACATATCGCGACTGTGCTTCAGAGGTCAAAGTCCGACTTAACTAGATTTTGACTTCCAAATGACTGCCCTCTTATGTACAAACGAAATATTTGCGAACTTGAATTGGTCTTGGTGCCGTCATGCGGGCATAAGGGATGTAGTCGGTGCTCTTTGCGGGCTTGCGTTGCATGTCTTTTCTCCTTTTTGGAGCTTTTTCTGAGCTGATCATTTGAGGAAGAAAAAAACAATGAATTATACCGGGTATTTTGCTGAAGTTGTGGAACTCCATGTGACTATATACCTAGAGTTTCATGGAATGTCCTTGGTGAACACCGGTGTTTTCGCTTCTTTTGTTAATGCGTTTGTATTGTGACAGCTGGAAATATGTGTGTTAAGACACAAATATGTCTGTTGAGATGAAATCTTAGACATAATTTTGTTCTTCTCAAAATCGTATGAAACGGTGATGTCAACTTCTTATTGGAAGATAAGATACAGCAAAAACAGAAAAAATTAAGCCTTTATTTTGCAAGCTGCAAGCTTTCCCTCCAACATCTATTCTATTCGATTTTGTAGCATGTAGCTTGTGGTTCGTGTGTAAGTATCAGGTGAGCTTCACTTTTTGTAAAGTATGAAAAGAATTCGCGAAATTGCTTTCGATAGCAGCGAGCAGCGGCGCAGCCAGCCCAAAAATTTGGGAGGGAAAAATGTTTGATTTTAGGCGAGCAACAGTATTTTGTTTGGGATACCGCCTCTCAAAACACAAAACGACTAGATAATCTAAAAATTTGGGGGGACGGACCTCCGGCCCCACCCCTGGCCACGTCTATGACAGCGAACATTTGCTTTCCACCATTACTGCCGGACATTCCCCGCAATGAAATGTATTATCGCCACGCGAATCACATTCTCTTAGTGAAGTCGATTTCCCGTAGTAACAATGGAATATTCTTCACAAGAAATCTAAGCTGTTCGTAACGATCTCTTAGTGTTAATAGTTTTGAGATTTTGGGATAAGGAATGGTGTACACATTATATATCGGCCATGCTTCATCAGTTATTCCAGTTGAAACCGAGCATGAACCGGGCCGGCCGACTTCTTCAATATCTGGCTGAGGTGATGGTGAACGGGCCCTCCACTCCCTTACCCACCAACCTCAAACCCCCATACGCCGAACCCACACTGCCGACGTTCGCGACAAGTATGTTTGTTGATGGTTGAGTGCTGCTGTATACCGGTGTATGCTTTCATGCTTCAGTTTAAATGACGTTTCACGGAACCACAGTCGAGGTTCAACACAAAATAGAGCAGTTGAAGTAGAGTGAAAGATCTTGAATTGCACCATTTGTGCTGTTTTCTCCCATTCTTGCTTTTCTTCCGTGGATAGTCATGTTAATTTTTGAATAAGCAATTATCGCTTTCAATGCCGGTCAGGTCCAACGAACCCTCCAGACCAGCGTAAAATTGTTTTCATTTGCGCAATGTTAACACGAGATGGACGAAATCTGGACGTAGTGTGTTGCACCTGCCCCTGTCGTGTCAACCCTGGCAAAGAAATGTGACGCAATATTTTTTTCATTCTTTCGCTGGTCGTCACATGTGATCCGTCGTCGTCACGTGGTTGATTTCATCTGCATATTTTTGTGTAAAAGTCGACGCGAAGACATTTGAAAAAGTTGCCTCGCTAAGAATATCTCCAAATATTAAGCTTCTAAAGCAGTCAGCGCATAGGTTGAAAATTGAAATATTTTTATTATAGAACGGTCATGATTGCTTTTGAGGGATGGGGCGTTTTTTTTCTATGTTGGTGATTTGAGGACACTTAGTTTTTCCGCTGTTTTTCATTTGTTAAGGTGAGACGAGACCATCGGGATGGAGAGAAATCTTGCTTGAAGAGGGACCCGAGGCATTTGCGAAAGCTATTCGTGAACACTCCGGCCTTCTCATCACTGACACCACCATGCGGGACGCTCACCAATCGCTGCTTGCCACCAGAGTGCGCACGCATGATCTTACAAGAATCAGTCCTTTTGTCGCACATCGGCTCAATTCTTTGTTTTCACTTGAAAACTGGGGAGGTACTTTGCTTGTGCTTACCTCCGGAGTACGTTGTGAAAGAGATTCCAAAGTAGATAGAGATTGCTTTTCAAACGTTTCTTTTGGTTTAAAGTAGGTAATTTAGTTCCAATGCTTTTCATGAAATATTTGGGGATTTCTTTGTGTTTTGACCTCGGAATCCACATTTCTTTCTTGGCAGTTGAACTTCCGGCACATATTTGCTGTGTTTTCTTTTATTTCCCGTTTGAAGATTTTCGTTGCATTCTTGCAGTATTGCTGTTGATGAGGTGGATGAATGCCATAAGCATGACAGAAAAGCTATTGCGCGTGAATTTAAAATATATAGTCATTAATGTATGATACATTGGAATATTTTCTTTTCTAATCACTTCACTGATAATATGACAAAAGCACGCAACTTGTTAAGATTTTGGTCATCAACTACTGACGCGTGGAAGCAGTTGCTCACCTTTGAAAGAACCGACAGATCAATCGAGTCTGTTCTTGCGTGATAGAGAGCTTTTGATTTTTTGTGTTTAGTCGTTTCGTACTTGGCCGTTTTTCATTTCGTTCAGATCTAAAGATCCTGACCAATGCCAGTGAGTCTAAAAAGCAACTCTGCCTATTTACTCCCAGCCTGTCCAGATAATAAAATGGACTTCAATAGAGATTTCCTAGATGGTAATTGATTTGCTCACAATCGTGATTTACCCAAATGCATTTTCGGCGGAGGCCGATCACATTTTGCCTGAATAAAAAATCACAACTTTTTCCCACCGCGTTCAACCTTACTTGGCACATCAATCGGCACGGGTTGATTTGTTTCGAAGGCGCCACGTTCGACGTTGCTCTGAGGTTTCTTCACGAATGTCCATGGAAGAGACTGCAAGAGCTGAGGGAGCATATTCCCAACATCCCCTTCCAGATGCTGCTGCGAGGCGCGAACGGCGTTGGATACACAAGCTATCCGGACAACGCCGTCAGGAGGTGAGTCGCTGTTCGACGCTTCACAAATACAGGATTGTAATGACCGGGAGGTTACGTGATTGGTGTTTACCGTTGAAAGTTCATTAGTTTATTTACAAGCGAAGCCGTGATGTTCATCGTTTGGTGCACAGGATAGAATGGTAAGGTAATGCGCATTGTCTGCAATATTTTCCAGGTAGATTTTCTGCAACGTTCGGACATGCTGCAAAACCAAAATTATTTCGTGTTCGTGGAAGGCGATTAACGATAGTCTTAAGCTCCTTAAAACATGAACGTTTAAAATTAAATTGCTTGAAGCCGCACTTCGCTAATTGCGAGATGGAGTGTTGCACGCAGTCCCTGCACGCATCGGCAACCATGAGTCATCGCATGCTCTTCACTGATGGCTTTCGTGACTTGTTTTGTCAGGCAGGCAATTTTTAGTGAAAGTAAGAGAAATAGAATTTCGTGGCCAAAGCGCTGGCACTTAGGTTTTTGGAAGACAGACAGACAATGCTTGTTTATTTTACATGGCCAACGAAAAGACCCGGAGGTCATCAAAGTCAGCTGACCATGGGTCAGTCATTATGCTTACTCAGCTGTGACAGCAGCGATAAGCAAGGGACAGACGCAACTTTAGACAATTTGCAATGGCAAAAGAGAAATATATTCATTGATAGTAAACCGATGCTTCAAGAAAAAGGCAACAACAAAGACCAAATAGATACAGAACATTTGCAAGGCACGTAGCGTATATCAAGACCATGAGGATTAAGTTTGTTAATCAATATCAAGACGGTATTTTTTGACCCCATGTCTTGCTAGAATTTTTTTGATAAGCGGAAGAAAGATTTTGGTAATAGTTTTTGCTTGGCTTTGTATTTTATGCGTGTGAGTAAATTGCGATATTTTTGTATGCATTCGTAGCAGAGGGGATGCGATTTTTGCAGATTTTAGAAAAAGCCTATTTTTATGACGGATTGAAACCATAATAGCCTTGGTAATCCAAGGTTTTTGGGGGCAAGTTTTCGTTCGCGTCTGGACTGCCTGATAAGAGGTGCATGTTTATCTAGTAGGTTTTTTAAGGAACTGACGAGCGAATCAAATTTTTGGTGTACACTCATGCCATTGTGGTAGAGTTTATTTTGTAGAATGTCATATGATTCATTGTTGAATTGCTCACAGTAAATTTTGTTTAAATGCCTTCGAAATTTATACGATGCTGATGAGTATGGAAGTATGTAGGAACGAATCAAGACAAATGTTGGAAGGTGACTTATATCGCTTTCCAGGATGCCACTCGTAATGGGAGTAGTTAAGTTATTTGTATAAGAGTGGTCGAGCAAGGTAGCTGACGATTCCCCCAATCTTATAGGCTTGTCAATTAAGCAAAATGAACCAGAGCTAGTGACAGAGTTTTAAGTATGATGCAATCTCATGGTTTGCATCACATTGCAACAAATTTATGTTATAGTCACCACATGCATAAAACACTTTTTTGTTTTTGTTTATTTTGAGAATATTTCTTGAAATGCTTCTTGGAACTCACTATGATCATGTTGAGGATACCGGTAAACTACACCAATGACGATTACCTTTTTGTCTGGATGATTGATTTCAATCCAAAGATTTTCACACGCAGGCACAAAAATGTTCAGGTCAACTCTGATTTGAAAATTCAATGTAGATTTTATGAGAAAAGCCACGCCACCAGTGCATGTTAGCGAGTCTGCTCGTATGCAAATGTAACCTTGTAGCTTAGAATGAAATACCCTGTTCGCTTGTAGTTTTGTTTCAGTATAGCAATAATTTCTGGTGGAAATCTCATAGCGTTTATATTTTCAATAAGGTCATCTTCGTTCTTGATGCCACTTCTGATGTTTACATGGAACAGGAACAAATCTTGTTCCGTTTTAGTACGTAATTCATCGTTTAATGTTTCTAGATTGCATTAATTACAACTGTAATTCGATGCTAAGTCAGCATAGAAGGAACGTAAGCTGCCAAATGCTTGGTGGCTCTGACAAAAATTACTGTTCGAGTATAAGGTACACATTAATTTTATACTACAGGAATTACACGCCATAACTGGAAGTTTTCAATTAGCAATAACAAAAGTAGTTTCTGGGTGGCAAGACAAATTATTAAACACAACGGATAAAGTAAATATACAGTGTGCAATCATACAAGGTTCTCACCGCCATTAAGAAGAGATGAACGGAAAAGTTGAGACTAAGTCTAGTTGAAACATGCTTCGTCTTTGTTATACATTACTGTCCGGAGATTTGTTGTCAAGTTGGCATTGATCGCGCTTCTGGCTTTACCCGCTCGCCATCCGCAAATAGACAATAATCCGCATCAATAACCTTCCATTGAATTTTCTTTCCTGCATTGAATAACATGTTCGCATGTGCCATAAGACTTTTCCGTTGTCTCTGCATTGAACTAGGCAGATGTTTTGTAATCGCGCAGTGAAACTGTCGCGCTCGAGGAGCCAACTTCAAAACCTCCATCTTGTCTCCCGTAGTGCAGAACTTCACCACTGTTGGAGGCGGTCTCTTGCTTGTGGAATTTAAAATTTTGCTTGCATCGGTGCGTCTAGGCAACCGGTGCACGTTGGCAAATTTCATGTTGGACACTAATGAAGGTGCAAATTGAAGTTTTTCAGTCATTAACGAGCGAACTAGCTGGTCACTGAGATCTTGAGTTTCAGGCATTTTCGTTATTTCTATTCCATGTAATAGTAAGTTGTATTCCTTGGACCTAACTTCGTTCTGTATCCGATATTTTTCCACTTGTCTGTGTGATTCAGATAGTTGCTTTTTCAGATCCGAGACTTCAGCTTCCATTGAACTAATTTTTGCACATGCAAATTCCAAGCTGCTTTCAACTGCCACGACTGGTTGATTAAGGTCGTTCTCAATTGCTGTAAGGCGCTGGTCAACTGCTTGCAGTAAAATGTACAGGTCTCGAAGCGTTGGTTCCTTGGGTGCTTCGGGCATAGCTGTTACTTTACGGTTTTGCCGAACTGCAATGTCCTGCACTACATTCGTCATTATTCGCTTTTTGAATGAAACAAAAGCTGATGTTACTTTGATAGGATTTAATTGCGTCTGTATAATAGCCGTTCCTATAATAGTTGCTCAATGTTCGGCTCGTTTCATGATTTATACAACCTACTGCTGTTCAGCTCAGAAAACGTCCACTCACGACGGTCAAAACAGACCGATTCAAAAAGCGAAGAACGACGGATCTAGAACATTACAGTTCGGCAAAACCGTAAAGTAACAGCTATGCCCGAAGCATCGGAAGCGTGCTTTTTTATCTACCTTGCTCTGTGGAGTTTTAAAACGAAAAGTCAGCTTTCCTAAACCTTGTGTAGGTTCTGCGAATTGGCGTGCTACAACGGCATGGACATTTTCCGCGTCTTCGACTCGATGAACTTCCTCCCCAACTTAAAACTCGGCATGGAGGCTGTGGGGGAAGCGGGTGGCGTCATCGAGGCAGCCATTTGTTATACTGGTGACGTGTCTGACCCGACCAAGATCTCAAAATACGACCTGGAGTATTATCTGAACCTCGCTCAGGAGCTCGTTACCATTGGCACTCACATTCTCTGCATAAAAGTGAGTGTTTTCCGTGTAAGATCTGTCCTCAGAGCGACTGTGGCCGTAGTGTATCTGATATCAACAGAGAGCGAGGCCTTGTCGTTCGCTTGTTAAGTTCCTGAGCAGCGGAAAAATGGTCCCACGTTCAAAAATTGCTTGTCAACATCCGCAAAGTGTTATGACATTCAATTCCGTTTTGTCCAGTGGCGTAGCTAGAGGTTGGGTCAGGGGGGAAAAACTTAGTGGAAGGGGGCCCATTAGCAACCGTACGGGGGCCACTAGCCAGCATACAGAAAAAAGTTAAATTATAGTGAACCGGGTGTCGTGGATGTCTAAGTCTATGCTGGCTAAAAAAAACGAAAACACCGCGCAGAAAATGACAACCTCCTGAAAACCAAAAGAATACCAAATATCAAAATGTCAGCTAAAGGGACCCAGTTTTTACATTTAGCTTGCCACGGGGGGCGACTCGCCCCATTGCCACCCATTAGTTACGCCACTGGTTTTGTCATGTTAGCCCCAGGTCCGTTGCCAGGTTTTAAGGTTTGGAGGGGCAAAAGACATTTTTAGGGGGGCAATATTTTTGTTTCTATTATGTTTGCAACAAGTTTTTGTGGGCCCCAAAAATTTGGGGGGAACAAAAATATTTCCCCCCGTGGCTACGGGCCTCGTTAGTCCTCTGCTGCAACGCAAACATCGCAGCGCATCTGACAGTCAAGTTTTCGTCAATGTGCGAGACAGAGATCGGTTTAAACTTTCCTCAGTTCAATGCGATTTTTGTTTTGCTTTTCGAACCCAACAGCACGAGCAGCCATGATTGCAGTTCAAACGTGACGTTCACTCAGCCGCACCTTTTTGCGCACAGGACATGGCCGGTCTTCTGAAGCCTCAAGCGGCAAAGATCCTCATCTCCGAGTTGAGGCAACGTTACCCTGACCTGCCTATCCACGTGCACACACACGACACCTCTGGATCAGGCAAGTTGCAGCTACGTGCCGCAGAAGACCTTCCAGTTCCTTGATTTCAATGCTCAAATAAACGCACTCCCTCTAGCTCCTTCATTATTTGCGCAGGAGTTGCTGCCATGATCGCTGCTGCTGAGGCCGGAGCCGACATGTTGACGCTGCCATCGACTCAATGTCAGGAATGACGTCGCAGCCGAGCTTGGGAGCTATTGTGACCTCACTAGAGCGAACTAAACTGGACACGGGTTAGTAGTACAGGTTGCTGAAGGAAGTAGCCGCGTATTGCATTGTATTCAGCTTTAGCCGCCAGTATAAAACATAATACGTGCACAGGTACATCAACAAAAAAATAAACGTGGGCCAGGGGCACCGAAAAACCCGAAGGCTATCTTGTCAAGGTGTCCCTAAAAATTGTGTAAAATACTATAACCAGTAGTATGTGGCTATTATCTATAATCAAATGTTGAAAACACAAGAAAAAAAGAATATTTGATATACCAAATAACAGTAAACTGCAAAATTCAATCTAATATACAATTGATTTAGCCAACATGAAGACATAGTACAGACCAGAGACATAGTAGTTCAGGTAATATTAGGCACCAATATCAGCAGAAAAACATGACAGACAAATATTGAGTAGTTCATTTGAAATAAACAAGTATCATGTAACTGACGACGATGAGAAAGTTATTTAAATTGTCCTAGTCAGATACAAAATGCGGCTTATTACAAAAAGGCAAGCTTGTTACGTATTGTAGAGCGCGATAAGAAAGTTTTTATAATTTTTGGAGAATCTATTATATGAGAAAATTTTTAAACTCTTGTGGTATGCTGGACCATGCCACTGCTCCTTGATATCTTAGATTTCTTTTTCCCAGAGAAAATCCAACTCTGGGGACAAAGTAATTTTGGTTGACAGCTGATCTAGTGAAATGACAATGAGTTTCTATAATTTTTTGAAAGAAGCTATTATATGATTGTGGTAATGTGTTGTTATGAAATTTATACATTAATTTAGATAGCTCTAATTGATATATATCTTTTATTTTTTGAAACCAGTTGTTTATATAAAGGAGTTATGTGACATTTAAAATTACTAAATCTGAGAGCCCGCAAAACATTATTATGGATAGTATTAAGAGGTTGAAGCACAGAATCCCAAGCTGTTCCATAGGATACGATGCAATATTGGAGATGACTATATACGAAACAGAAATAGATTAGTCTTAGAGCATTAATTGGTACAAAGTTTCGAATTTTATATATCATACTTGAGTAAACGATAACTTAGATGTTAAGTATTTGACATGGGAGGTCCAATTCAGATTCCTTAAAATTGTATTTGTTTGCAGTCATATGGATTTATCTGTAGCAAAAAAGCTTACTGTTGTATTAATCTCCCAGTCGGTCAACAGCGTTGCTTATTGTTAAGGCGTAAAATGTGACCAGTGCTTCAAACTTCTTGCTTTTCGAGCAAGTCGGCCCATGCTGCATCTTCAGACACAGCTGCTACTTGCGCTGCCAGATATGTTGATTTTTTTCTCAGGTCTTGGTTCTGGCGACCGGGTTGATTTTCGAACCCATTCACGACTGTTCTTTTGTAGTTGAAAACATGGGTCGCCCCCCAGATTTGCAGAAATCTCGCAAAGCAGTGAGCAGGTCTGACCGAGACTTGCACAAGTCTCGATCTAGTCTTCGCAGTAACAAGTCGTAAAACAAGCTTTGTCATAGGTCTGAAATCTAAATCGTGAAAAAACACTTCCTGCCTTGTCATGAAAGTATTTCACTACATTCCTCCAAATTAACGTTCTCTGCGCTAAATGCCGTACGCTCACCGTTGTATCTATTGCTGTTTTATAATTATAATCGTAAAACAGAGACATAAAGCTTCAACCAGATCGTTGTTTTTCCGTTTTAATGAAGAAGACTACCGTTGTTGGTGCATCCACTGTCTACCAAAGACGACAGCCATGTAGCTTTGTTCAAAAGGAGCATTACCTTCATGGCAAAGCGTTTTGTTTTATTTTAATCTCATGTTTTGCACGCACTGTATAGGGTTGTTTTGAATTTCAGTGGAATTTCTCGATATCTCATTTTCAAGGATGTGCTGTAAAGCGATACTTCTCGTCCGCAGGCATCCCCATGGATCGCTTGTTGGAATACAGTGATTACTGGGAGCAGACGAGGCAGTTGTATGCTCCGTTCGAGTGCACGGTAACCATGAAGACGGGCGATTCCGGTGTGTATAAGCACGAAATACCTGGAGGACAATACACCAACCTGCATTTTCAAGGTAAGGTGTTTTGATGATAGATCCGCGTTTTCACACAGTTACGATAAAACATTCCTTCTCTTGTTGGCTTAATGTTAGCGCAGTGTGTTTGGGAAACAAAACCGACGCGTTAAGAACCTAGTGGTTCGTTTTTTTTTTGATTCACTCTTTTTACTGCTTTTGCTCTCATGTGGGCATTTCATGTTTTTTTATGAAACATTTCTGCAACTATGATTTCGGTTCAAATGACACTCAGCTGAAACGTATTTAAGGAAGCTATACGCATGCTTCTGCTTTTGTTGCAGCTCATTCAATGGGTCTAGGGAGTCAGTTTTCGAAAGTCAAACAAATGTACATCGAGGCCAACAAGCTTTTCGGTGATCTGGTCAAGGTATGAAACCAACGCCATACTTCGCATAATGTCGCCTGTATCTTCTATAACCGTACTTGCGTAACCTGGCAACAGGTCACCCCGTCGTCGAAGGTTGTCGGCGACATGGCCCAGTTCATGGTCCAGAACAACCTGACCGCCAAGGACGTGGAAGAGCGGGCAGATGAGCTGTCCTTCCCGCAGTCGGTCATCGACATGATGCGAGGACTCATTGGATACCCTCCCGGAGGCTTTCCGGAACCGCTTCGAAGCCAAGTAACATTTTTACGCACGATCTATGCCACGTTGTTTCGCTGGGATGTTGAAATGCCCTCATATTTCCTTACTTAAGATCATTCGCGACCAGCCTGTAGTCGAAGGTCGACCCGGAGAAAGCTTGGAGCCGCTCGACTTCGAACAACTGAAGAGAGACATGATAGAGGAGCATGGAAACTTTATCAGCGATGAGGACGTTATGAGCGCTGCTATGTATCCGAAAGTGAGCGGGCTTGTATCCAAATACAGTCGGAGTGTTCGACGCAAACGACGAATAAAATTGCCAACTTCGTAGTTTTCAGACGTTGGATTTTGCTACCAAGACGAGTGTCACTGTATACAGTAGTTTATCTTCTGTTGCATTTCGTCGAGATTTTTGTATTCGGCTCTGTGGCAGGTGACGAACGATTATCTCCGATTTTTCACCAAGTATGGACCTGTCGACAAACTGGACACGCCCACCTTCCTCCTTGGCCCGCGCATCGCTGACGAATTCCAAGTGTGCCTTGAACCAGGTGAGATTTTATTATTATCTGGCCCAAAAATAAACAAAGGATTATTGAGTTTAGTCCTTGCCCATCCACGAAAGCACTGACTGGTGGTCAACCCTTCCGAAACAAATGCATTGTTGCGCAACCTGGTTCACTGCGTTTCCGATGTTAAGTGACAAAGCAGCGACCGCTCAGCAGGATTTTGTGAGGGACGTTTGACCTACACGAGCACTTTTGCTGAATTTCATTGAGTGCATAGCCTCGGTTTGTTAGATGCAGCTTTTCACTTTTGACGAACGCACTTCGTGGCACCATGCAATCGGTTTATCGGGTTGGATTCTTGAACAATAGTCGCAATTCACGGTTAAGTCAGATGCTTTTAAGAAAACAACTGGCAAATCTAACCACACCACATGGTTATCTAGGAACACTGAAGTTATTTTCAGAAGGTACATGCTACGTCAATAGCCTGAGAATAATGAGAGTCCACTGCGGACATTCATAGAAGCATTTGCTTTCCAGGCAAAACGCTCCACATTAAGCCGCTCGCTGTCGGCGACCTGAACGCAGAAACCGGGGAGAGGGAAGTGTTTGTTGAGCTCAACGGACAACTGAGATCAATCCAAGTGAAGGACCAAGAAGCGTTGAAGGTGAAAAGCAGTGGCTGCTACTTGCTCGTCGATGATACGTTATTGACTGTTCGTTGCACAAATCACAACGCTTTGTCATGTTGGACTGTGCGCGGCGATGTATTTAACCAATGTGTTGTTTTTCAGGAGATGCATTTCCATCCGAAAGCCAGACAGGGGGTCAAGGGTTCGGTGGGATCCCCCATGCCTGGTGACGTGCTCGAAGTTAAAGTCAAGGTATGAGTAGCAATCGCTTGCATTCTCGCCAGTGCAATTGTGACGTGACAAAGGTAATTTTGATCTGTGCATCCCCAGGTTAATAATGGTTGGTACAACCTCTTGTGTGGTGGCCGTTTTGCGCTGCCTAAACTTTGTCATCGGTGATGAAACTGCGTGGCCAGCAGATGTGTGTTGTTTCTAAGGGATCTTAAGAATATTGTTTCGAAGCGAACACTTCGCTTAACCGACGAGAGGGTCTTCAGTTCTCGTTTATTGTATTTTCATCGGATTCATAGGCATAGCAAGGGGAACATGCCCCCACCAATTTTTGGCGTATCTATTCATTTTGTGCTTTGAGAGGCGATATACCAAACAAAATACTATTGCTCGCCTAAAATCAAACATTTGCTCCACCTAACTTTTGGTCTGGCTGCGCCACTGACCGGATGATGACCACCAGCCGCACGCGTGGCGCTAACGACGCATCGCTATGGCGACCGCGAAATAGCTCGTGCTGCAAAAGCGTTACATTGTCCGTCGCAGGCCGGAGACGTTGTTGCGAAAGGAGACCCATTGCTGGTGATCAGCGCCATGAAGATGGAGATGGTCGTTGCTGCGACTGTCGACGGTCAAGTGAAGGACGTCGCTGTAACGACCGGAATGCATGTCGAGGGCGAGGACCTCCTGGTGGAGATTGAATGATGGGCATGCTGCACGAATGCGTGCTTTTTGTCTGACTCGATGGTGTGCGTATAGTACAGACGCAAAGATGAACCTCAAACATTTGAAATGAGTTGCAATGGTTGCTTGAGGCTGTTGTCGACTTTTTTCCGTTTGGTGCGGTTGGGCTGGCCAGCTCCGGTGCTGCTTGTAGTCTTTGCTCTGTGGTTGCAATGGATGGGTACAATAGTGCTTTGCAACGAAGTTTAGCGCGATTGTTAAAAATACCAATCTTGCTCCACGCTTCTACGCCATTCAGAACTGACGATGCAAACGTTACTTTTTGTACGTCAGCACAGAGTGGTACTCCAAGAAAAGGTGTCGGTTTGCTGATACAAATCTCTTTTGCGTGTTTCACATCAGCACAATAAGCCTTCATTGCGCTGCGCCCAATGTAATGAAAACACCAACGGAAGAAATTAATTACAACTGAAAACCTAAATTCAATTTAAAAAATCGCTTCTCAAGCCTTGGCTCATGCTGCATTCGACAACTGATGTTTTTCTTCTGAGTTGCAGCACGTGTTACACGAGGCTCGTTCCCGATTTTATGTTGTGCTTTTTTCCTCACTGCAAACATTTGCTGATCGTAACAGAGTACGTGGTACATTTCTCGCTTATTCCACTGACGTAAGCCTCCGGCCAAGCCGCTTCTGTTTTGGTTCTACGCAACAAATCAAGTCTCACTGTTGTCCCGCGTGGCGATTTACGAACTTTCGTGCAATCTGGCAAACTTGTTTCAAACGGCAGTGCAGTCTGTAGACCTGTTATTTTTATCTCAGGAACAGTGTCTGAATCAGTTGAGAAGGCTGTTTTGTCTTGATGCTTGCGCTTCTATTTTTTATGGTAGTCCGTGTTCGGTTCCACCCTGCAGCCTGCTTTTTCGATGCCCTAGCTTTGTCCACATGCTGCAGTGTTGTTACTTGTATGCAGGCAATAGCATCGTTGCGTAGAACACACCAATACGTGCTGCCACTTAGCATTAGCGCAAGATCTTTTCTCCTAATGCCTTTGGAGATGCAAGTACATTTAGAGCTGCAATTCCATAATACTGTAATTGCGACTTTGGCATGCATGACTGTATTTGAGAATGACGCTTTTGTGTTCGCGTGTGTTTATTGTGATGCTTGAATGCGTTTAACGAACAAGTGTTTTGTGATGAAACAAAATCGTGAAATGTTTAGAACTCCCGGAACGACCGATCGGTATGTTTTTCATCTCGCAGCGGAAAACAAGGGCGTTGTGGCCCGCCAAACTTTCACAAAGGATTCTGTACATTGCAATATTTGTTTACTTATCACATATGCGAAATTAACAAATTGCTACTCTAAGGATATTGCCCAAACAACACTTCTTGATCTGTCTTCACCAACAGCAAGATTACAGACAATTTTTGGGGTTTGCAGACTAGAACAGATGGGACTCATCAAGACTTTCGTTTCTTGGGTAATTCATGACAGGGAATAAATTGTGGCACGGCTCTGAGTGATCAGATGATCTTATCTGAGTTAAAAAACGTGTCTACAACCGGTAAACGTCCATACACGAAACCTCGTTTTTATTGGAGTTATGATGGCGCTTCCTAGATTAAAACCGGAATTTTTCCAAGAAGAGATGTTTTTCAAATTCACGAAACATATTTCTCTCCCTGCATCATTACCGTCTGCCGGACTGAACTTTAAAAACGCTTCTTTCTTTTGAAGTTAGCCGGGATTAACCCGTTTGTTGACAAAACACCCACTTTTCGTATGAAGTGTGGCTGAGCACTGACAATACAATAAAAACAATGTTTTTGAAATACAAGACAGGTTATGTAAAATCGATTGCGTTGAGAACACGTTTGGTAACTGTGAACGGCTGCGCTTGTGGACGGTAACAAACATTGCAAGAAGCATTTGGTGCATATACTTTCAACTGGACATGCCGAGTGTAGCCTAAATACAGTATATCAGATGATGAAACCGCCAACTGTTGAAAACTTCAGGCTGGAGAAATTCTGGTGTAAAAAAAATTCCAGGGCACAAGAAACGCCCGGTGGTTTTTGAGATACAGTAGTATGATTTGAACACGAGCATTGAGCAATGCTTGATTCACGTACGTTGTATACGATATTTATTCGATTTTAAGCCGCACGAAACGGTGCTAAAAATTAACGTAAGCCGCACTTGAACATAGGCCATCTCGCCTCCGAGATACTTTAGCATACTACCGCGTTTTTGGCAACCCTGGTAATGATGCTTCACCACTGCCTTCTGTTCATCATAATCCTTTGACGGATGTGCACGTGATTCTGAAGAGCACAGAATGCGAAAAGGGAGTTTGGTCGACAAAACGTAGCCAAGGAAAGACAGCGTCACCTACATTCTAAACTTAAAGAAAAAAATGTAAGCCGCATGCAATGATGAAAAGAAAACTTTATAATCCGCGGCTTACAATCGAATAAATACGGTACCGTGTGTCTATTCAAGTGAATTCGCGAGCAAAACGCACGCAGCCACATGACAACATCGCCAATAGTTCGTGACTGTGACAAGTAAAAAGAACCAAAGGAAAGATAGCACGCTGATCACGACATGAGCCAGGCCTGCAACCTGGCAATCGCCCACGCCCCTAAGTTTTCGAAAATATGCTTAGATGTTAGGAACAAGAAGTTACGATCATTTCGAACCCCCCGAAAACGAAAATATCACGTGGTTGCGGCTCTGCTATGAGCAGAATTCACAGTGATCGTGAAGCAGCTGTTCATGTAATTCCGCATTTGCTACGATATTATGCTTAGTTCCTCTTTATCTCTCGAAGCTGACAGTTTATCAAGAACGTTGGCGAGAAGATTCTGGAAGGCTTCCTGGATATCGTCACCTTTTTTCTCAAAGTTTGTGGCAACCTGCACAGTAGAAAGTGAACACACAATGTTACAACTTGCGATGAAATACAGCGTTGCTTTCTTAATCACCCGCACCACTGCACTGAACGGAAGAGGGTCATTTGTGGCACAAATGCTGACTTGGTGTAATGGCTTGATATGTACACCCATTACATTTCAAATAAGTGGAAATTCCAGGATAGCTGTAAGCACGTGCGGTGTCACTGAGCAGAAAAGTGCATCGGAATAACTGCTTAAATCTAAAACGAAAACAAAATAGAGTGAAACTTCCTTAGAAAGAATGATTTAAAACCATTGCTGTGCTTGCTAATCAAAAAATATCTTGTAAACTGGTTTGCGGACTGTAGTTGGCCTAAATTCAGCAACAATTTTGGAAACTCATGTACATTTGTAACTTCACAACAAACCAAACCTTTTCAGCTGATTCGAAAGCAGATGAAACAGCTCATATCATAAAAAAACATTACAATGCCAATTACGAAGAAATCTGCTAATGGATAAAGTTTTGGTATCAATGTATAGTTCTTCATGGTTTACAAGCAAGAGTGAGAACATCATAAGTCAAAGACTCACATGAAAAGAATGCAGGTGACAAATGCTATTCTTACCACTGGAACTTGAGATATGGTTGCAAAGTTATTCCTCTGATCATTGTTTCTGCTGTTAGCAAACAGCACACAATGTGATGGTTTAAGGTTTTGTTTTTTCACAAAATAGTTGTACAGAGTCTCAGTTGATGGGTCAGGTCTTATATGCGCTGGGTCAAAGACAATAATCACACCTGTACAAACAAAGCAAACGTACATTATCAAAATATACATACAGTAGGATTGCAATATTACCTATAGAAAACTAAGTCTTTGAAAAGAGATTATGGTTTGTGAAATTAATATTTATAATGTTTGACATATGTCTGGTTAAATTGAACTCGTAAACAAAAAAGATAAAGGCACAAACTTCATAAATTTTCACAATCATGTTTTTAAGTGGTATTGCTGTTCAAGCCAGACACACTTTTGCCTCAGAAGTTTGCCATTGTTCAATCTATAACAGTGGTTCTTAATCTTTTTGGTTTAGGACACTCTTGTCATGCAATTGGAAGCAAGTTGACTCGTTATCACAAATTTTAAAGTTGGTGACACTCTCACAAGAACTCAGTAAAATTGTTAGTGTGTACTTGATTTGTATTGTTAAAAAAATGTAGCAACATAATCCTGATTGACAAGACCTTGTCGCTGTCAGAAACCACTGATCAATAACATACCATCAGTACGATATGCCATTGCTGGCCAGCAGCTCTCCAGATTAGGGTTTCCACTGCAGTCCCACAATTCCACATCAACTTTGACTGAATTGTTTTGATGATCAGTCACCATCACTTCAAACTCAAGTATGCGTACTCCAGCAGTTGGTCTGTAGCTGCTGTTAATCACATCAGTCTACCAGCAAAAATAACCACAACACATGAGATCATGATAAAGCAGAAAAATAAGTAGCCATCAAAATGCACACTGTGAGATGATATATAAGCACTTGGAATAGAACACTGGGATCTCTATATAAAAAAAAACTTGCGAAACAAACTATTTCTGGTCCATTTTATAAGCAACAACCTTTTTAGCACCACGCATTATCATCCAACATTGTTTATAAATCTTGAAACAATATTCTACAGTTCAGATCAGACAATCATATAAAAACATGAATTTTCAGAGCATTTTGTTATTAAGCAGTGCTGGGATTGGTCATTGCTTAGGATATCCTGTCACTATCAAGTTCTAATTATGTTCGAAAATAAAGTTTATTTTAGCCCTCATAAACAAATTTCCAGTATACATATTCACTTACCACTTTTCAACACAAACCACAAAATGTGATGCTTACATGTTTGAAGAATGTCTCAACATATTTCTATATTTTTATTATGCACTCAGCCTCTAATGTTTTTTTAAATGAAACACTGTTGGGCAAGGAATAACAGTTATAAAACTGGGAATTAGACAGCAGTTGAGTAATTGTTTACAATAAACTCATATATCATAATATCAAAGATAGGTTTAATTGATAGTTAGGCTTGACTTGATTAAGGACTGTTTGAACAAAAAATTAAAAAGCAGTCTGTCTTAAGACACAAAAGCAATCTGTCTTTTTCAAAAGCAGTCTATCTTTTTCTGCCTGATTAATGGCTGGTTGAATATAAAAAATAAAAAGCAGTCTATCTTAAAACACAAAACCAGTCTTTTGATTAATGGCTGCAGAACCGGCCTTAAGCCGATGCAGCTGCATTGGGCCCCGTGCCTCTGGGGGCCCCGCGCTGTGGCAATTGGGTTGGTTGTTCATTTTTGCCAGATGCTCTGTGCTCAAGAAATGTAGAAATGACATGAATCTCATTCTTGACAAACAATTATCTCACTTGAACGAACGATGAATTTCCTCTAAAATTATTGAACGTTATCTGTGGTGCTCAACTGTTATGCTAAGGCAGGGGTGGGCAGTTAGCGGCCCACGGGCCACATGTGGCCCGCCGCTGCATTTTGAGTGGCCCACGGAAGCATTTAGAAAAGATCTTCAAATCTAAGATTTCCTCCAACTTAGTGCTGTGGCTAACTTGCAAGAGACTTGCTTCTATTTTTATTAGAAGGTACAGCCCCCCACTAAACGCAGTGTTCCAAAAGTTGCCCCGAGCAAAATTAATTGCCGGCCTCTGTGCTAGGGCGTTATATCTGCGGTCCACCATCTGCGACTCTTGGTGCATTGCATTTGATTGTTACTAGCGCAATAGTTGACCTACAACTTGCAAGTAAGGTGTTGTGTAATGATACAACTCACAATGAGCAGGTCAAGACGAGTGTCTGTCGTATTAACTTTGATGGCAGTTCTGCCAACATAACGTTGTCCAGTTCTGGAAAGATCCTTTTGTTTGGAGACGATTTTTGGTTGGTTGCAGGTTATCTGCTTTTTGACAAGGCTTGCAGGTTTCAACAAACTTAAGATTACATATTTTAATATTTTTTCAAAACAAAATTGACTCAATCACATTGAAATGAATGTCAAAAGATGAGAGGTTGAACCTGCAGAAAACCAAAAATCTCGTGCAAACCAGTGCACAAATATATGAAGTGTTTGCCTCCTTTTCTTTGTCCTCAGAGTTTTTCACGTTGTTTGTCGGTCGTGCAGGTAGCCAAGTACAATTGTCTCCACATGAACTTTCATTGGGTTTTGCCTATTTGTGCGTGTTAATTGATAGAAAAACCATTACTTCGAAGTCCAGTCTCATAAACGCAAAGGCACTTTAAGCTGCCCTGCAGCTTTAATAGGCAAGGCAAAAATTGTGAATGTCATCCAATTCACTTGTTCATGTTTATCACTATATTGGGCGGCCATATGCTTCTATTTCATCATGCGCATTATATATTGCGTTTGGTAATTTATTTATACATATGTAATGTGGTAGCTGTGCAACCTTTGCACATTATATTTAAGGCCTATAATTCACAGTGAACAGTTTGCATTGGTATCCAAGTCCATGTATTAAGAATAACGACAAAATTTAGCTTTGGGGGAACTTTGGACATATGCATGGGTCGCTCTCTTGTGAAGTTTGTTTTTTTCGTGATGCGTCATAAAGCGGATAGTGTACAGTGGTTCTTAACCTTTTTTACATATCTTACCCTTTGAACAAACAAGATTACCAAATTTACCCCAATACACTCAATGGTGCTCATTTATAAATGAAAATACGCAAGTAACAAATTCTTACAGTATAGAATGATTTAAAAAATTTACTGCAATTTATGGTTCAGTAAATTTACCCCTTTGGAAGATGAAATTTATTCCCAAGGGTAAATTTACCCCAGGTTAAGAACCAATGGTCTAGACTTTAGAGTCTAGACCAGTGGTTCCCAACCTGTCTAGGCTTGCGGCACCCTGCAGAATAGAATTATATTTTGCGGCACCCAGTGGCGAACCCATACAATTTTGCTTCAAGGTTTGATGACAGTTTGAAAATGTATTTTTAATAGTATATTAAAAAACGCATTAGCTCGCGGCACCCCTGGGTATTGTAAATGGCACCCTAGGGTGCCGTGGCACCCCGGTTAGGAACCACTGGTCTAGACATTACCTTCATACAAGAACGTGTCTGCGCGTGTGGTTACTGAAAGCAAGAAAGTTAATCAGTTCATGTTAGCAGTTTTCTCCAAGTTGAACAAAAATGCCGTTCAACAAGAGTGAAGTAATTGTATTGTTTTCATAAGTTCAATTCGCTTGTCAGTGCAGTTTGATTGACGTAACTTTAAACTTGTGCTTGCCTGCTCATTGCAGAGTTTCTACAGCATGCACAACTTTTGATTTACTACAACTGGTAGGGATACACTGTCTTATGTCTAATGCAGCAGCATGCTATTAGTCATAAACATGGACGAAACTCTGGGCACATGAGCTATGCTCCCACCCTATCAAAATAAAAGAAACTGTTGTGTTATCATGTACATCGTATACAAAACAACTTCAATAATCTTCCGTTTTTTTGCTATTCCAGTTACTTCGCTAAAACATCTTCATCAAAAAAGTTCGTAGCACGGTTGACTGAGCATGATGACATCATAGCATCGCTATTAAGAGGGGCCCCGCATCTAACTCTTGCATTTGGACTTGCTAGGGCCGGTCCTCTTGCCCGCACTTGCTAGGGCCAGCCCTGAATGGCTGGTTGAATAAAAAATATAAATTAAGATTTGGGGTCAAGCTTAGGTAAAACTAGAACCTGGAGGTTGCTTTGAAGATAGGGTGCAAGTGAAAAGCAACTTAAACTTCCTAAATCAATAAACACTAATCAAGAAATAAACTTTTCTAGACTTTGGCATCCTGAATAGGTCTTGGATTAAATGCCATGGTCTGCAGTTATAGCAAGACAGTTGAGTTGATGTCATGAAAATAATCAATGAAATGAAATTTAACCAGCCAATCACCATGCCATGACTTGTAGGTCCATTCTTTCAGTTTTCTATGTAACATTTGTACCCATGCCATACTATTTGCTTAGTATCATTTTTGTCTATTGCACTTGCCTTGGAACAAAAGTGTGTGCTGCAAACTAACCAAAACAATGGATTGAAACAGTGGATAGAACCAATGAATGTACAGTTGGCATAAGGAAGACAAAGACAGTAATGCCTTACCTACTTTACAAACGCAAAAGAAGTTTGCAAACCCAAGGAAACTTCAATGGTGGAAAAAAAAAAATTTTAACTGCCATGCATAGCCTACACAGTAGAGTAGCTACCTACCTGATCTCCAAGAATATTTGAAAGTACAGTTTTGCCTGATTCACAAGGACCAACAACAACAATCTTCGCTTTGAACATTTTGGAATTGCTTTTAGATAGCAAATGAGTTAAAAAAGCAGCAACTGATTTGCAGTCGACCCTGGCCACGGAATTTTAGTGCAAAAAAAACAATATCACTGCACAAGAAGTTCAGAACTTCACGACTGCTTGAAATTATTCAGGAATGTTACGCATCACTAGGCGTAACTAACAACCGGAAAACAGGACACAAAAATCATGAAACCAACCCTTTACACTCAACAACCCTTTCTTCAAGATTTTTTCAGTAAGATTCTCACGATCCCTGAAGCTCGAAACGTAACCCAGAGTGATGACAGCTGATAGCAGTGATTTTAAAGAGTTATTTTTGTCAAATAAGAGTCGATTCATAGTCACAAGCCCTTCAAGTCAGAGTGGAGTCAGAATCATCTAATATTTTTTCGAATCGAGTCAGAGTCGAGTCATGACTTGGTCGAGTCGAGTCACAAGAACTGTCGAGTCACATTGAGTCGGTGGTTTGCAAGCTCGAGTCAATGTTGAGTCAAATAAAACATCACATTTTTCCTATACCTTTTTTTGCTATGTAACGAGGGCCCAACATGCTGCAAAAAGGCGCCTGGTAAATTAAAAAATGGTGCCCAATGTTGTTTCAGCAAGTCTGATTGCAGGTTATTTCGATCAAACTTTTTTGTGAAAGCAGTTTGCATTTCACTCATCTCTTTCACGCTCAGTCATTTCCACAATCTAGCCCTACATTGCAGCAAGAAATATACTCTTTGTCTTTCGCATGTCCAATAAATGAAAATGACCAGAGGCGGACAGGGGCGTAGCCAGGATTTTTCTAAGGGGGGGGGCTGAAATTATGGAAGCAAAAGCTATGAAAAGGAAAAATTGCTTGTGATAAGAATAGCCAGGAAAGCACATATATTGTGGATAAACAGTTGACTGTACTCACCACGAAACCTGGGGTCC
>Ga0210059_1003235_pt1 | contig 25946 bp, 20 predicted proteins | sample Ectturendosymbi2_FD_188042 | JGI IMG/M metagenome (GOLD analysis project Ga0210059, IMG submission 188042) | Ecteinascidia turbinata endosymbiont from Florida, USA - Sample 2 (SPAdes) (version 2) | ecosystem: Host-associated > Tunicates > Ascidians > Unclassified | place: Key West, Florida... | reverse complement strand
AACCTTCGAAGTTCTAGGTACAACTCTAAATGAAATTTGCTACGTAAAGTTTGAGATGGCTAAGTCGAGATACCGTGCTAAAGCGTTTTTTTGTTTTTTTTTTATTTTCGTGAGGATATTGAAAACGTTATGAAGAAAAAGGGCAAGCCTGTTTTAGAATTTCAATCCTCAGAATGGATGCAAGACCTTGCCTTTATGGTGGATATTACACAGCACTTGAATAATCTGAACAAAATGTCGCGAGGCCGCAAAAGATTTGTTACAGTGTTACACAGTATTACGACAACATATCATACGCGCATTCAAGTAGAAGTTGTCCTTGTGGGAGACACGGTGATGACACTGCTCATTTCCTTTGTCTAAAACGTGTACGTGCCACGGAACTGAACAGTGACATGAATCAATACAAAGATAAGATAACAGAGTTGCTGCAGGAGTTCAAGCAAAGATTTCTGATTTTTGGCCAACAAAAGACGGACTTTCAAGTCTTTTGCTGGCTATTCACAGTAAACCCCTCTGATCTGCCCGTTGACTTGCAAGTTGAAATAATTGACTTGCAGTGGGATTCAGATTTGAAGACCAAGTTTGCCTTGGCGAGCTCGGACACATTCTATCAGTATCTTTTTCCAGGCTACCCCAAAGTGACATTGCTTGCTACAAAAGTTTTGTGCATGTTTGGGACGACATATCTTTATGAACAATTTTCTCTGTGATGAACATCAATAAAACAGCTGCGCTCAAGACTCACATATGCTCACTTAAATGACATCCTGAAAGTGGCTGCCACACAAGATTTGACACCTGATATTGATACTAGTGAAAGCTAAAAGGTGTCAGGTTTCAGGCGTAGGCCTAAATCGCTAACATATTTAATGTGAACTGCTTCTTTGCGCCCTGAAATATAGTTCTGCAGCAATGAGTGGCTACTGTGGAAATATTTCAAGACACCGAACGCTTTACAACAGTGAGTGAATGTAATGTTAGTCAGCAGCTTCATTACAAACGCGTTTCGTTTGATGGAACCATACTGCTCGTACATTGTCACAAGCTGTATCTTTTGCGTAAAAATACATGCATTTCCAAGGTGGAAGAAAAATTCAAGTTTCCACTAGGTTGCACAATGTGGTGCCAGTTCGGGTGGTCTGGATTACTGCACTTAGCTGCATACGAGTAGAGGTGTTCGAAACTGAATTTTTACCGAAACCGTTTCGCTAATTCCGAAATATTTCATTTCGGTTGATTTTTTAGACATTGTGTATTCGAATCCATGCAGATCTTTTTGTGTATTCGTTTCAGATGGTTTCAAAATCATTGATGTCGTAAAATTGAATAGACTTTCCTTAAGAAACGTCATGTTGTTGCAGAAGAAACATGTTAAATGTGCTAATTAGCATTTTCAGATAAGCTTGAAATTTTTGCACTGAAGTTATGAAAACAGTTGGACGCTGTCATTACTTACAATTATGGTGTTATGCAATGGTTACATTGGTCCGGCCCGCTTGAGATTAAATATGCTTGAAGTGGCCCCGGAACTAAAACGAGTTTGACACCCCTGTCTTAAGCCAAGTTTCAGTTTGCTGAGAAAAAAACAAGCCATTCAATTTACGCCCCCCATCAGAGAGTGACATAACGTTTGACCCAATAAGGCATTTCGGTTGGACATATCTGAAATCAACGAACACGTGCAGACGGTTGACGTCTACACAGTGTCGAAGATGATTGCAACTGGCAGGATAACCACCTGATTTGGCTGCACATTAAATACTGTATAATCTCCATTGATAAGCATATGCATATAGAGTTAGCATGTCCGGCATATATGGGACGTCAAGATTTTCGTGTCAATAAATGCATGTTTCTTCAACACAGACCATTTTTGCCTTAGCACGAATATATTCACCCATTTTCAAGTAATTTTCTTCAACAACTGAAGTTTTTTACTGGAGAGTTGATAAGTTTTGTTAATACTAACAAAATTGATCAGCGCGCGTTTCAATTTGTAGCTAATTGGCGGGTATAGCCCTTGGTGACGATGGGAACAATTTTCCCACAAAATTTCGAAAAATTGCACCAAACACTTTCACGGTAATAAAGCTTTAGATGTGTAAACCAAAGAAAAGTTCAGTGCAAATCAACGAAACTGATTAAGGAACCTATCCTACCTCAGCTTTCAGTCAAACCTGATCAAAGCATAATGGTTTGCCAATTGTCCATGATTAATCAAACGTTGTGTATAGTGGAAGTGTTAGGGAATCCATATCATGGATGAACTTTTACCTCAGTATAGTGGAAGTGTTAGGGAATCCATATCATGGCTGACCTTTTTTTACCTATTTGCCTCAGGCCAAGCTCAGTGTGGAAGTAGGTGAAATTGAAGTACAAACTTGCATCTAACCGTTTGTAATCAATAACCGCAAGTAAAAAACAAGGAGTAACGCTTTTCGCAGCTTTTTCTGGAGAACCAGTTTGCTGTATCTCACCTAATGGTAATTTAAGCTTCGTTTGAAGATCATCGCAAAATTTCCTCCCTGATAAACGTAGCGTGCTACAAATATAACTCATGCTTGCTGCAGCATCAGCCGTAGCCTTTTAATGAACACGTTAGACTTTTGGTTTTCAGGTGATATACATGTTATATGCTTTGAAACTCAAACTTTAATTAACCCCTTCACGACCGCGATTGGCCGGCCCTTTTTTGGCCATAAATCGCCAGCTGCTAGAGCTAGAGAGCTGTTCAAACCCTCTACGGATTTAGCAAGTCTTTTACTCAAAATCGAAAAAAATAATTTTCGGTTTTGGTGGGAGGTTTTCTGAAGGTGACGTCACAAAGAGGACATGTCTTGGAAATTTTAGCCATCTTTGACCGGCCCTGGACCCCAACCTATTGATCCATTCTTTTGGCTCAAAGTTTTGTTGAAAACTAGGTTAAAATCCGCGTCTATAGAGCCCTTGATTGACTTGCTAGCATATCTGTAGCCAAAATGATAGGTCAAAAACCCAGTTTTTGACCTAATTCAAAACTTTTCAGAAAAGACATAAATTGCCCTTTCAGGGCAACGTTTGGCCAGCCATAATTCGGCAGCAGATTGAGCTAGAGAGCTGTTCAAAACCTGTAATGACTCGTGGCGTCGTGTAGTTTGGAATAAAAAATTTTTTCAAATTTTGATGGGGGGTTTTGGGCCAATCAGATCATGAAGGGGATATGATTTTTGGTTAATTATATGACGTCATAATCCGATCCCACTCGCCAATATTTTGGCTCGCAGTGTTTTTGGATTCTAGGCTAAAATACGCGTCTTTAGAGGCCTTGATCAAGTTTCTAGTGTTTCTGGTTCAAAAGTTATGCCAAAAATATTCCAAATATGTCAGGAATTTCCAAGGGATTAGTGGGGATTTCCCTGATTAATATTCTACCATTTTTGCCATAACTTATCAACAAGAAACGCTAGAATCTCCATCAAACCCTCTAAAATCTCGTACTATAGCCTAAAATGCATTTAAATTTCGCGCGGTTTCGCGCCAGTCATTCGGCTCGATTTTCGAACTCCCACGGGACGTTGACGTCATGGATTGTTTTGACAGACCTGTCAAAACATGTCAAAACATCCTGTGGTTTTGTAAACATGGCCAGAAAGGCCGAAATCGCACGGTGAAAATTGTTTTTTTCAGTCTAAACTGCAAGTCTTTCCCGATTCAGAGCGGATTTGAACAGCTCTCTAGCTCGATCCGCTGGCGACTGTTGGCCATATAGAAAAGGGATGTTTTTCACCACAGACTGGGGTTTGTGGGTGCTGAAATTTTCACCAATTTTTGGTGTTTTGTCTATAATTTCGGCTACAGATATGCTAGAAAGTCATTCAAGGGCTCTAAACACGCAGATTTTAGCCTAGTTTCCCAAAAAATCTTGAGCCAAAAGAATGGCCCAATGGGTTGAGGCCTAGGGCCGGCCAAAGGTGGCCACAAAAAAGCAAAAACACCCCCACTTATGGCAGTCCGCCCAGAGAACACCAAACCAAAAATGAAACATTTTTTTAGGATTCAACTAGAAGACTTGCTGAATCCGTAGAGGGTTTGAACAGCTCTCTAGCTCTAGCGGCTGGTGATTCATGGCCAAAACATTGCGAGCCAATTTATTGGCTCGCGCGGTTGTTAAAGGGTTAAAAGGATTCAACTTTTCTTAACTTGATGTGTTAGGCCTAGCACACTGGTTTATATTGTACGTAAGCTGAAATATCGTGTTCGTGGGTTAACTTAATCGACATTTTCCACAAGGCATGATAATGATAATTGTGATCTCACAATCCAAGCTGTTGTAACGTGGTAGGTAGTAGATGAGGCAAACAAGTTACAAAAGCACTACTCCAGTATTTCACAAATACTTCGAAGTGGTGATTTATTGTTTAGTCCGAAAGCAGCATGGTAGTCAGTGTTCACTGTTGCAACACAATTGCTGTTGTCCGTTTGCTAAACGACTAACAAAAGCAGTGTTTGCAACAACTTGCTAGATGCGAAAGGGTTATGACAACCTGCTAGATGCGAAAGGGTTATGACTGCTTGCTAGATGCGAAAGGGTTATGACAACCCAGGCAGAGTTTCATTTTAGCTGGGTTTATACTTTCTCTGCCACGCCCAGGTCCTTGCGGATCTGAGTAACCCATCCACCAAGAGAGACCGGTTGCGACCCAGCACCTCCTGCACAACTGTGTTGATCATCTAGCAGCTCCTTCCCACATATATGCACCACCACGAGTTGAAACTGGACAGTAACAAAGCTAATTTAACTGCTGAGGAGCATCGACTTGACAACCTTCCAGTTCCTTCAATGCCCTGGCGTCCTTGCACTGATTTGTGTTTTTTCTAGCTGAATATTAATCATCTCCAAATAAAATCAACTCAACTCAACTCAACTTACGCAAGTTAAAAGCGCAGTGTTTGTGATTGGATCAGAACTACCGCGGCATTATTGCACAATCATTGGATGCATAATGCGCACATGTGCCCCTTAGCTATCGTCATGGCGACTTGTTCTTACAGAATCTACTTTTGTCGAACGGGTGGTAATCGGTTATAGCCTAATGTTGCTTTTGTTTGGGCTAAGTTGTAAATGACTGGCTAACCTACTGCAGGCTACTTGGTGAAAATGCAGAAAATATTTACTTTCTGCATTGACAATCTTAACTGTTGATATGGAACTACTGAGAATTGACAAATCAGTTGAGGTATTTCATTTCATACCAAAGCCAGCACTTCAGTTGTAGTAAATAATGGAACTAGTTTTTCTTAATGAAGGACATGCAGTTATTTAATGTTACATTAGATCAAATTTCCAAATTTGGTTCTTTGCGGCTTGGATTGACTTTCAAAATTGAAAACCTACTGAGTTGCAGAAGAGTCTGCAAGGTGGATTTGTGAAATATACACAAAAACAAAATTTCACAAGATTTATGTACTGTAGTAACTGTTAACAAACATACTATCAAAGACAAAAAAGTTATTGCTGTTTTGGAAATATTTTCATTTTTGGCAATGGTTAATTGAATACAGTGTTGCACTAATTTTAACCTCCTTACCTTGATGCTCCATTTTGTATTTCTTTTTCACTGTTCAGCATCTTTCAACTTTCAAGCACTGTTTTTGCTTTTTCGGGTTTAAACAAAAATCAAATAGCTATACTTAGTAAAAAATCAAACAACATCTACAACCTGTTGTATGCCAACTAACACCTACACTATGACCAATCTGAAAACTATTGCAGTTGTAATTGAGATATCATGCACGGCATGAATACTTTTTGGTGTGACAGTGCAGCCAGGCATGACAAACCAGTCATGATTGCTGCTTAACAAAGATGTGGTGTGTGGTGTACAAAAGAACTAGCACATGGTAGTAGGCCATAAACACCATCTGGAATTCCAACATCTGAGTTTTCCAAGCTGCATAAAACAGTGATCTTTTTATAAAGTAGTTATCACATATCTGCTTACCAGAAAAATTTGTTTCAGCTTGTTTTGTTAACCTGGTTTGCTTCAAAAGGCAAATTGTAATAACAATGCAATTTTTTCGTAAGCATGACATTGATGTGGATATGTGTTCCTGTTAGTTTGACACAAAAGCACTCAAACAAATCTTGTGCGTACGCTTGCCACAGAATTTAGTATCGCCCTGTGACACGCTGTGGCTAAGATTTTTGTACCTTTGTGTTCTTTTTGGACTACTGTACCTCCTGTGATATAGACCAGGGGTCTCCAAACTTTTTTATCCAAGGGCCTCATAAGCTATGACACAACAGTTCACGGGCCAGACTTCTTATGTAATGTGATTGTTTTGGGAAATGTTACACTCTACCAAATCAACACGTTTTTTGTAACAATATTTTATTGACAAAAAAATGTCTTTGCAGGCCAGATGAAATGGCTTCATGGGCCCGATTTGGCCCACAGGCCATGGTTAGTAAACCCCTGATACAGACCATGTATCTAAGTCAAACATGTACCCTAAATAAAAAACAAACCAAGGTGATGTTTTTTACGCCTGTGTGCTGATTTCATAAAGATCTGGTTTGCAATTTACACCTGCTGCTGCTATATATATATCTAGAGTTTAAACAGATGAGGAAAAGACTCATGTGCCATGAGTTTAATTTTGTGCATTCCTTGGTAGTAGGTATCCTAATTATAACATCACGCAGACTGCTCACACCACTTCTATAGCAACTATAGCAATATCAGGGGGCACCATAGGAAGGTGTTGTAGTAGACACACTTGTGTAGAAGAGGATTTACACAGAATCTACTGAAAGCACAGTTATACAACAACCACTACCCTGAAAAAGAAAGGCTATGTATAACACTATCATTTTTCTTTATGGGACAGAGTGGACAATGTTTTTGGCCCGTTTTCCTGTCACAACGACCATTTCCGTGAGCACTTGGCAGTAATGTCAAGGTTCTGACATCAAATCTTCATCGCAGCAAAACATTGAAAGAGATGGAAGATTCACTGGCTTTGTTTAAAAGGTTGCAAATGCCAAAGCAAAGAAAAACGTTAAATACTATGCACTTCTTGGCTGATTGATCAATGTTGGAAAAAACTTATGGGTCATTCCGTTCCAAAGGAGCAAATGGGTTACACCATGTATTTTACATTTCTATGAAATTTAGCACACTTGTAGATTTCACTAAAGTATGAAGAATGCAAAAAAATTTTTGAAAAACATCCATGATTTGTGAAGTTATGATCACTTACGAAACATTATTTTTCTACTTCAATGACATTTTATTAACATTTTGAGAACCGGCGTACAATATATTTGTACTTCGATTTCGGCCTAAAAACAGCAGTTTTCAGTTGCCTTACCAACGCCATAGCTCCTCTGCCGATTGTGCTAGAGAGCTGTTCAAACGGATTGGCTAGTCTTCTAGTGTGCACTCGAAGAAAAAATTTTTGGTTGGGGTTGCGATTTTTTGTGACTGACGTCATAAGTGAAGTAGTTTTGGGGTCATTTTGCCTCATGTTGCCTGGCCTAGGGCCCAATCGCTAGGCCAATGTATTTCGCTGATATTTTCATTGGAAACTAGGCTCGAGTCTGAGTCTTTTGAGCCTTTGATCGACTTTCTAGCATTTCTGGGTCAAAAGTTATGATCTAAAATAAACAAATTAATTAATTATCTAATTAGTCAAATATTTTTATTAGTTTAGATCATAACTTTTGAACCTGAAACCCCAGCAAGTCATCCAAAGTATCAAGAGACTCGGACTGTAACCTAGTTTCCAATAAAAACTTCAGCGAAATACAACCATCTAACGGTTGGCGCCCAGGGCCAGGTAAAGTGGGCGAAGGTGGCCTAAAAGTCCTCGACTTATGACGTCACTCACAAAAAATCCTCAATCCGCAACCAAAAAAATTTTTTTTCGAGTGCAGACTAAAAGACTTGCCGTGTCTTTTGACGCTTCAACCAGGTCCGTTACCCTTACAAGAGCGGAAAAATTGCCACGCAAAGCCACGTGTGCTTCGGTGTTTTTTTTAATCCCCAAAAGCGGCCGGACGCCAAAGTGTTAAATTCCTAATTTATCATCCTCTGCACCTTTATCTAATTGTCATCTCAGCCTTTGACCATATGAAATGGCTGAAAATTTGTAGACAAACATTTTAAGACCTAAGAAATTCAAAAAAACTTGGTTCATATGTCACGTATGACGTAATGACCCGTGCGTGCAAATAACCACCAGATTTCAATTCCATAGAGTTGATTTGATTTCGCAAAGCAACACAGATTTGCGTTAGCTTTATCACCCTGCGATGACAAAAAAGGAAACTAGTAAACACCATCAAGCTGTTTTGTTCTGATCACCATCTTTGTTCTGATCTTCACCTATGGTCATGAATATTGGGTAATGACTGAAAGGGCAAGCGGCAGAGATGGGATTTTTGCAAAGAGTTCACTGTGTGACACTTTCAGACAAAGTGCGCAGCTGTGAAATTCATGAAGCTATGAATGTCAAGTCACTTCTCCAAATAGAAATATAGCAGCTGAATGATGATTTGTTGATGTGTCCATAATATCCCCTGGAAAGATCGACAAGGCTAGCCTTGCTGGCTGGACTCACATGGAAGCAGTCCAGATGTCACCTAAGGACCAAGTAGACTGACTAAATATCCAGCCTTGCTTGGTCCTGTCTTGGTTTAGACCTAGCAGAACTATAGTAACTGAGATTTTTGAGTCCTAAAGCTGCTGCCCCGCAACCCTTCCCAGAGAAAGTACATATATGAAAATAAATGAATGTGCAACAAAGACAACATGGAGTTTGTAAATGTACCATTTATATCAATAAAACAAGATGTTTTAATAAAACAACATATTTAATAAAACAAGGTAACAAAACAAAAGGTTTTATTTTTGATTTTCTATAGTACCAAAATAAAAAGAGCAGATGACAATCAGGTAAGGGCGCAAAATCATTTCATTGTTTTATAATGAATAGAGTAAGATTTTCTGTACATTTACCAGGATGCCACAATTAGCGTACAATGGTGGGAATAAAAAATTCATCAAAAAATGACGACATGACAACCAGTGATCTACAACAGTGTGGTCCAACTACAGGCCCGTGTACAGAATTTTTAAGGCCCACGAGCTTTTTCAGTTTTGATTTAATATTGTGTGTATGTTACAGTAAATAATTTTTACTAAAACAAGCACAACATCAACATACAATATTAACGGCATCAGGGAGATGGGAATGTGAAAGCTGAAAATTAGTCAGCAAAGATAGATTTCCCAAACTGAAAGATTTTGCACTAAAATATAATCAATGTTTAATAACACATACGTGTGTGCAAGTACCTTTTCCATGATGAAGCAAATCAAATCTAACAGCAAATCAAACGGTGGACAAAACACAAGTCTCCAACTTGCTACCACTAACACTAGTATTGATAAAAGAGTTCCAATACAGTGTCAGCGAATCCTTGGCCACAGGCATTCCACTGATAAAGATCTGTAATAAATTGCTGTTGTGTAATAATTTAATGACACACTTATCTTCTCTTGTTTAGTTTTAAATCTTACAAATCTGTTGTTTAATACATCGGCTCCGTAAGTTTTAGGGCAGAAATGTGCAACATGCAGCCCGCGACGTTGTTTGGTACAGCCCACGTGGTATTGTTCATGATCTTTAAATGGTATTTCAAATTAATTATATCCCTTTTTTTGTGCAACTCATTTCACAATTATTTACAAGCTTTTATACTTGATCAAAGGTTTACAGCCCTTGAAGTTCATGAACAAAGACTTGTAACATAGACCACAAAGTGAATATAAATGTTCATGCCATTTGTAATTGGTACACTATAGCGCAGACTACGCTCTTTGCAGTGTAAAACTGTTTCTTTATTATTCAAATGCAAGGGTTGCAGAGCCTTTGCAGTGTAAAATTGTTCGAACAGTTTGTCAGGACCTGACAGGCAGTTGTTTTTGTGAACTGAGTACTATAGGTTTTATTTTAGCTTGAGGAATATTGTTAAAGAGATTTCAGCTTGATTCATCTAACATAATTAACTATATTTTTGATGCTGATTTTTGTGGCATTGCAAGTGTTGGGACCAGGAATGTAGGAAGAGTTTAAAATTTGCAACAGGACAAAGGAAAGATGATGTCAAAATGGTTGGCTATCAATGATAATAGTATTTGTTATGCAATTCATGAAAGCAGAAATTTTAACTGTAATTTAGTCACAAAGATGGCAATTTTATGCGAAGCATGTCATGCTCGATAAAAGAAAAAATTTTTGAAGGAAGGCCTTTGGAAATCATTTCCTTTTTTAGGAGCACCTATTGTTATGAAAAATTTTTTTCAAAGATGAAACATTGAAAAGGAAATCATAGAGGTAGATTCTCAAACCAACAACATTTGGTTGGACAACTTCAAGATGCCTGCAGTTCTATGAAAGCAAATGGTCCGATTCTCTGTAAAGACCTTCAACATCAAGCATTGCATTAGTGGACTCAACATATGGAATGAGTAATGATAACTAAATTATGTTGGACTGAATTAAGAGACGTCATAATGTCATATGTCTCATCTACATCAAATTTTTTCAATAAGCCTGTTGCTGGCATATGATTAGTAGTTTTGAACAGGAAATTACACCATATACTCCATATCTGTTGAGTGACCACTCCAACTAATGTGACCACTCCAACTAAGAGAATGATTGAAGTTCCATCCAATGAAAATTGATGCAGCCCGCGAAAACTTTCCCAAAATCAAATGTGGCCCGCTTGTGAAAAAGGTTGCACATGCCTGCTCTATTGCAATGAAAATGCAGGCCACTTCCCCAGACATTCACCCATCAAATCCATTCTCAAAAGGTCATTAACCTGCATTAAGCTCGCCTCTATCTTGGAGAATGTCAGCTTGATAGGGGATGGAAGGAGACCTGATGGTATGACTTTGGGCCCCTGGTTCAAAAGTCTAAGCCTGCTATGGGACACAACAGTTGTGGACACCTTTGCTCAGTGCCATTGCAAAGACATTGCCAGATACTAGATAGGCAGGCATCACAGCAACAGAGGCTGAGATTGCAAAATACCAAAAATACGATGACCTCAACAATTAATGTTTTCAACTTGTCACAACTGAAACCACTAGTGTGTATGGCAAGTCCACTGCCCCCTTTCTGAGCAGCCTTGGAAAGGAACTTTTTTATGTCTGGTGAAGTTGGGGGGAAAGTGGTTCCACCAACGCTGTGGCCACTCACCTTTGTTTCAATGCATAGCTATGGCCTCCCAAATGTTAAATGCTTGAGACAGTAAGTTTTGTTGTCCTCTTGTGCAGTATTACTTTGCACACTGGTTAAGTACTTTGCTCTCATTGGTTAACCACTTTGAAGGTTGTCTTAATTCTTTGCTGTTGCTTCACTCATTGGTTCCATTCTATTTGAATAAATAATAGAAAAGGGTGTGAAAAACAATATTACAGAAAAGTAACAAGTATATGAAATGAAAATCAACAAGAATGTTAGCTAGATAATAGGATATTTTTGTATTGTTTTACAAATGAATAAATTGAGATTGTGCAAAAGGTCTATGCCTAGTTGCAACAATGATTCATTTAAATAATCCACTGTTGTATGTTCTTCATAAAAATCCTCTTTAGACTTTGTAGTTCTCTACAGATTTTCCAGTCTACTTGGCGCTTCATGATTTCTGCTTTTTTGTGATTCCTCTGTCATCCACACAATTTCAAGGATGTGTGCAAGTCAAACATGCACTAAAGTGATTATATAATCCTTCCATCTGATACCTAACCCATCAACGCCCGCACTGGTCACTATGGTCAGTACATTTCTGGCCATAACTCAATAGCTGCTAGAGTTACAGAGCTCTTCAAACCCTTAACAGAATCGAGAAGTCTTCTAGTTTCAATTAAACATTTTTTTTTAAGTTTTGGGTTTTTTGTGAGTGACGTCATAAGGAGGGTAGTTTTTGCGTTTGCAACCTGTAAGGTCATGGATTACAGCAACGTGTAATGTCATGGTTACGGCATTACTTTCTGCCTCATAACCTAAACCTACCTCTATTGCCGTGTTTCCCAAAGTATGAGTCATGACCCAAACATGGGTCACAAAGGGTCGCATTGAGGTGATCTAAACCTGAGTTGTATATTTTCACTGTTACCACTGCTTGTCTTTGTCTGTTTGTAACGTGGGTACTTGAGAAGAGCAGGAGATTGCTGACAGTAAAAACGAACTTAGCAACTTACTGATAAAAATCATCCATGCAATCATTATTTTTATCATATATTGTTTGAGGCATGGGTCATGAGGGGTTCAGCAAATTCAGATTTGGGTTGCGTTCAAAAAAGTTTGGGAACCGCTGCTCCATTGTCACTTACTTCTCTCGCCTATTATTATATGCATGCCAACCACCTATTCATCTGTACATACCTAAACTCTTCACCCTTTGCTTGTCCAACATCATCTGTGTTTTATGTAAATGATTTCTTATTGTATCATTTACTGAAGTGGTTTTCAACCTGGGGTTCGCAATCCCCGTGGGGATCATTTGCCTTTTTCCTAAGGGATCGAAAAAGCTTCCAGCAAAAATATTTGTCATTATTCTAAGATTTATATTTTGTACGGTACATGGAAAAGCTTTTTGTCATAGCTAAATTGGATCATCTGGCAAAAATGATAGCCTACTTTTTCATTCAAAATTGTTTTAAGTATGATTATGACTATCACTAAGTTTTGAGTGTGGGTATGATGATTAGTGCTGTTGCGTTTGGCAATGCACAAACAACTGAGTCGTGACATAAGAATTTGCTGTGTTTGTAATTAGATATCCGAATGCCGTAACTAAGTTAGTTAGTAACTTAGGAGATTTTCTAATTTTCAGTCAGTGATGAGCTGTGTTGCTGTGGAGTGATTTGTATATGGCATGGGTCTCTACTCTCTCTCAATAATGCTGCCATGTGCATGAATTTAATAAATGAGTCTTTGTTCAATATATTACTAATGATACCGTACATTATTTTTAGTCATTTTGTAATCTTTTATTGTGCATACACATCACTTCTTATGCCTAACAGTATATTGTCAAAAAAAGGGGGTCATTAGGTTAAGTTCGCTTGCAAAATCAGTCGTTGCATGAAGGTTGAAAACCACTGATTTGGTGCATACACTCTACACATGTTTTTTTCCGTCAAAGACCAAATTCATTTCAAAAACATAAGTCATTTCAGTCAGAATGCCTGAAAATATAAGCTAATAAAATGAACACTGTTATCACTGGTTTTAACACAACTGTGAGACAAATGACCAAAATGTCTCAGCACAAAACTGACCAAAATGTCTCATCAAAAAAACTGCACTACTAGGCTACAGTATGATTTAACGTTTGTCACTTGTGTACAAATGACCGTCCCCGGCCCTTGTCTTCGATTGCTTTCTGCTTTTATATGCATGCCTTGTTTTTGTGTGTTTATTGTTGCAACTTGATCTGTTTCTCATGTTGTTTGATTAGCTGATTCATTGGCTTGTTGGACTGCAGCAGTTGGAGTCTAGCTAAGCTTAGCACAGTAAATTGCTCTTGACAAATGCCTTGTGCTTTGAAATACAAAACTTAGGCAAATGTCATGTGGAAGTGAGTGGTACCTGTGTTTCATGACTTTCAATGTGGCTGCAGCATAAGCGCAACTTATTAGATACTACATTATAGCAGCAACACTTCTGTTTCTTTGTATAGGTCACTGAAAACTTTTAACAGCTGACCACAGTAATTTAATAGCTGTTTTACTCAAAAGAGATTATATGCTTTTGTGCATTTTAAGATAAATAATTCGGTAGAATTTTTAGCAAATTTCATGTACAATTGAACAAAATAAAAAACTTGAAGTCTTAATTACAGTTACAATTATACAAAATTGTGTAATTAATTATGTTCAGCTCACTCATAAAAAACACTAGATAAGATAGCTTTGAAAAACCATTAGAACACTAGATGAAATGCAAAAAGCACTAGATCTGGTGGAAAAACACAAGGAGTGGCACCATTTGTACCAGTGTTGTCACTCTGTTGTTACGGAAAAGTACTTACTAGGCCTAGATTTCATGATAAAAAAACACTAGTAGATTCACAAAAAAACACGAGATTGCAAAAGCAAACTTGCAGGCAGTGAAAATGCCCAGAAAATGCATTGCAATGCCAACCATAGACATTGCGCAACTCATTGTTTGTAAGGTGTAAACCAGACACAAAAGAAAACGGGAGATAGCACCACATTTCTGTTTATTTGTACTCAGTACTGTAGTAGGCTATGTCACTGAGACTTTTAATAGATGACCAAGTTACTTCCCAGTGGTCACAGCTCAAGACATATTGTCTTGTGCAATTTCAAATTGAATAAGGTAAAAATTTTTAGCAAATTGCACTGACTAAATCAAAAGAAGGTCTCAATTACTGTTTTGTTACAATTATACAAAATTGTGCAATTAATTACATTCATTCATCTCACTCGATAAAAAAACACTAGATAACCTTAAAAAAATAAAAAAAACACTAGAACACTAGATGAAATGAAAAAAACACTACATCTAGTGCAAAACACTAGGTTAGGAGTGGCACTACTGATTTGTACTGCAGGTACTAGGCAGAGATGAGCATTGGACTGGAGATGGATTGGACTTGATCTGGGCTATGACGAATTCTGTTGATTTTGGATTGGATCCAGGCTACAAAATGCTTCAAAAATTTAGGATTTGGACTGAGTTAATAGCAAAGAATTGCGTAATTTTTGTCATGAAAACGCTATATGTTTTAATTTTTTGGACTTCATTTGGACTTGGATTTTGAATTTCTTGAACTTTTTGGACTATGGTTGGACTTAGACTGAGTTTTAAAAATTCAGGACTGGATCTGGATTGCAAAATATGACAGTCCGCTCATCTCCGGTGCTAAGTAGGTAGGAGAGTAGGAGTAGGATCTGGACAAATGCAAGGTTTGCACAAAATACCATTTGCCTTCAAGTGAACCACGAAGTGTGGTGTTGTTGCAGCCTCTCCGGTGGTGTTGCGTTGATTGTGTGTTTCGCCACGAACGGGATGTGCGTGAGAAATAACACCATTATATATGTGGAGCGAGCAAGCAATAGTAAGAGAGATTGCGAGCATGATCTCTATTGTTGCTTGCTGCCACGGTGCGAAGCTTTGCGCATATGCCGCTCGGGATTTCCGATCGCATCAAAATGGTGCTGTGACCAGGATGTGGAGGTCGGGCCGAGTTGAGCCTTCACACCAAGAACGTGCGATCGGTGTGGTTCGTTGTAAAAAGGAGGGGATGTTGTTGCAGCCTCTCCGGTGGTGTTGCGTTGATTGTGTGGTTCGCCACGAACGGGATGTGCGTGAAGAATAACACCATTATATATGTGGAGCGAGCAAGCAATAGTAAGAGAGATTGCGAGCATGATCTGTATTGTTGCTTGCTGCCACGGTGCGAAGCTTTGCGCATATGCCGCTCGGGATTTCCGATCGCATCAGTGTCAAGCGAAATTTCTGACTTCACGACATATACGCATGTGCAGAGCATAGTCACTATATAACTTTGTCACCTAAGAATGTGCTGCGTTTGTAAATCTGATACATGATTGCGTAGCAGCTTGCGAGTTATTCTATTTTTCAAAGAGTTGTGCTGTGGAGTGAGTTGTATACGGCTCGGGGCTCCCTCAATGATGCTGCAACGAGCATGAATAAATTACTTTTTGTTAAGCATAGTCATATTTTACGTTATTTTTCAGTCATTGTAATTTTTTATTGTGCAAACACAACTACATTTCATATGTCTGACTGGAAAATTTCGGTAGGGGGTCGATAGCTTAAACTGGGTGTCAAAATGGATCGCAGCTTGAAAAATGTTGAAAAACCACTGGTTTTGGGTTTATGTTTAGGGGTTATATTCACGGATTAAGTTTAGGGCTTAGGTTTTGGGTCTAGGTTGAATTTTGGGTTTGGTTTTAGGTTCAGCGTTTTCGGTTATGCTACAAGGACTCTACGCTAATCCAAGTGTATCCTTGGTTACATCGTCCTTGCCATTTGACCAATCCAAGCAACTGCTGCGATCGGAAATCCCGAACGGCTTGTGCGCAAAGCTTCACACTGTGGCAGCAAGCAACAACAGAGTTATATATGTATGGTGTTGTTCTTCACGCACATCCCGTTCACGGTGAATCACACATTTCACGCAAAACCACCAGAGAGGTTGCAACAACATCCCCTCGTTTTTGCAACGAACCACACCTATCACACATTCTTTGTGTGAAGGCTGAACTCGGCACGACCTCCACATCTTGGTCACAGCACCATTTTTGGCGTGTCTAGCTCTGTAACACACAAGCACGAACTGTGAATCTGATTCACTCTTCCTATGCAATGATGAAGGCGTTACTCAGGCTCGCGGCTGTTTGAGACACGAAACAGACAGGGGATTTGAGAGGTGACACTGTACAATTTAGTGCCTCGAGTTCTGCACTGGTTTTAATGGCGCAAAATGGCAACATCTATTGACCATTCACACAAACAGCAACTTGTCCTTTGCCACGATACAGAAGCAAACATATCGCAGAAAACAGTCAATGGATCATTCAGATGACAAACTCGCTCATGGCACATGTGACAAAAAAAGAGCAAGTAAGATTCCGCGAGGTTATGAATTCATGCACAGAGAGGCGAGTAGAAAAACGCATTCAACGAACGGCGTGAATATTGAGTCGCGTGTTACATACAACGCTGTGTGAACATGTGAACAGTTTGTGCCCAGCCGGATGCCTCAATGAGCAGTCTACAGTATTACAAAGCATTGGTTCCAGTCCGTACGTACTTGTCCATATAGTTGGGCCGCTGGCCGCAACACAACCAGATTCTCCTAAGGTCAAAATAACCCCAGAAGTGCTTATGCTTCATGAAGGAAAATAGACACTGCCTTGTTAAATTTTGAAAATGCCAAAAGGTTATGTCTATTTTGCCTCATCAGGCAAAAGCACTGCTGGAACTATTTTGCCTTTAACCAATCATATTTTGCTACAGGCAAAATAGCTCCAGTAGTACAGTTGCCTCATTAGGCAAAATAAAAATTCATGAATTTATATGAGCGTATCAGGACTGGATCGGACTGATAATTTTTAAATATTTTGCAGAGCACGACTTGATCGGATTCAATTTTATCAGATCAGGACTGGATTCGGACTCAAAACTTTCACAGTCCGCTCATTTCTGTTGGGCACCGGATATCTTACCAAAATGTTTTAATTTACACATCACACATTAAGAAAGTAATTGCCAAACTTTTTTCTTTAATCTTAGAAGAAAGATAACTGACAAACAGTAACAGTTCAGAAATTTTGCGGAGTATGGTATGGTTTGTTCATGTATTTTTGTGATACAAAGCACGAAATAAAAACACGAATGCAGCAAGGGCATTAAATACAATAACATCAAAGATCACAAGTTGATTTCATGTTGATGAAATTATAAATACATAAGGAATTTAAGGTTTCCCAGTTTAAGGCTTTAAACGTGTTCTAACATATTGAATCACAAGGGGCTGGCGAAAGACCACATGGGTCAAGCAAAAAACAAATTTTAATTGAAGACGTTTCACAAGCAGTAAAAAAAGTAATAAAAAAGCATGAAATCAGTGTCAGGTAAAATAATAAAAAAGAAATCAACAAAAAACAGGGGGAAAGCATGCCAATGTACTGGGGTGGGGAAGAGATGGCACGAGCCGCTAACAGTCCAGTCTTCAGGCCATCCGCTAGAGGTTTTGAAACAGTCCGCTAGCAATTTTTTTAGCGATGACGTCATTCCGGGCAGCTACGGGCCGCTGCAGTCTGCTCGCTGAAAATTTTGTTTGTTGCAAAGTTTCAAAATCTAACAAAAAAGAGCAAGCAATAGCAAGAGAAATTGCAAGCATGATCTCTATTGTTGCTTGCTGCCGCGGTGCAAAGATTTGCGTACATGCCGCTCGGATTTCCGATTGCAGCAAAAGGGTGCTGTGACCAGGATGTGAAGGTCGTGCCGAGTTCAGCCTTCACAAAAAGAACGTGCGATCGGTGTGGTTCGTTGTAAAAAGGAGGGGATGTTGTTGCAACCTCTCCGGTGGCGTTGCGTTGATATTGTGATTCACCGCGAACGGGATGTGCGTGAAGAATAACACCAACACCATTATATATGTAGCGCGCTATTATATATGTAGCGCAAGCAATAGCAAGAGAAATTGCAAGCATGACCTCTATTGTTGCTTGCTGCCGCAGTGCGAAGCTTTGCGCAGATGCCGCTCGGATTTCCGATCGCAACAGTATTCCCAAACTTTCTGCAGCCATGTACCCCTTCAGCATTTCGTTATATGAGTGTGTACCCCTAAAATTTCTCATAACAAAAAGACTGAGGAAAATAACAAAAATATATTTACCAATAACGATCTACTGATTTTGAAAATAATATTGACTGATATTGACCTATGTATAAATACGAGTATTTCGAAATGAATAATATGCAAACATAATTTTTCTCTTCCATTGCTAACTTCAAATATGCCCTTTCAGATAGCAAAATCTACCCCTAGGGGTACATGTACCCCCGGTTGTGAACCCTTGGTTTAATATTAGGGGTTAGGCATAGGTTAAGGTTTAAGGCAGGGGTCAGCTAACGTTTTGAAACTCAGAGCTGCTTCTTGGTACAGATTCATGCGAAAGGCTACCAGTTTGATACACAGACTTCTGAAATAAAAATTTGCATAATTTGATTTCATATGATGTTATCATTAATAATAAAAAATAAAGATATTCATCATTGTAAAGAAACTGGTTATGTTTATGCTGTTGTTATAACAGGCCATGGGCAACCCACATGGCTTATGCGCATATGGGCGGGTGCCCTGTAAAAGGCGGAGCTTGGCTGCGGAGGTTTGATGACGTAACCGGAGTGGAAAAAAGTTGCGTTGCAAAAGGAATAAATGGAAAAAAGGCAAAGGAAAAACATTTTATTATTGCAAATATATATGCGCTTCCCCCAAACATCTAATGCATGGATGTTTGCGATGTTTAAAAATTTTATACATTCACAATTGTTCAAACCTATTTTTTGTACCCGAACCGTTGTGAAATTCATATTACCAAGAATTATCAAACTTCAGAATATACTTCTTTTACCGTAGTGTATTATAACCTTTTGCAGTAAAATTATTTTCACTATCGTTTACTTCTCATTGCTCAACACAAAATATCAGATATAGCGACTCCGGTTTCGTTATCAAACCTCCGCAACCAAGCTCCGCCTTTTACAGGGCACCATACTGGCCAACAGGTTCCCGTCAGGGTTGCCAGTTTGGCTTTTTTGAGGCCATATTTGTCATTTTTGGCCTTTTTTCAACTCTTTTGGCTTTTTTTCATTTTTGAAAAAAGGCCAAATTAAATTTGGCTTTTTTTGGCCTTTTTTGGCAAATTCCATTTTTTATGTCGATTTTGCACATTTGAAGATGATCTAGGCAGATTTCTGGGCACTGGCCGATTTCTAGACATTGTTTCTGGACACAGAATGATAAATTTTCATTGGAAACTCTGCACGAGAATTTGTAATTTTTTGTTTTGCTTATTTCATGCTTTTAGGTTTGCAGTTTCAGGTTACTCTTCAGCAAAACCAAAAGTTTCGAGAAGTTTACTGATGGAGTGAGCTTCATTCTTTTTATGTAAAAAATATGTGTATATTGCCTTTCAAAAGCGCGTTTGGTTGTTTCAGAGGTGTCGTTGTGAATTTATCTTGCTTTTGGCTTTTTTTGGTGCGATTTGGCTTTTTTTAAGGGTTGATCTGGCCTTTTTTGCTTATGACTACCTGGCAACTTTGGTTCCCATGGGCACCATGTTGGTGACCCCTGATTTAGGTTTAGTATGTCACTAGCAAGTGTAGTGCAGTTTAGGTTTAGTATGTCACTAGCAAGCGTAGGGCACTCTTGTCTTATGTTAGTGTCATGCTACAGGCGACGGGAAAATATGTTTTCAAAAGTCAAGGCCCCCTGGTGGACCTATAGCTATAGCCACTGCCAAAATCGTAAGGTTTTAGCGTCCTATAGCCACTGCCAAAATCGCTATAGCCACTGCCAAAATCGTAAGGTTTTAGTGTCCAAAGGGCAATGAACTGAAAATTTGTTGTTATTTGGCATTTGAGATTAATTTATAAGTAGTGTCTATTGTACCGCCAAGATGCTGTCGGCAACAGATCGTCTGGAGCTATTGTGCCGGCAGTCAAACATTCGGTCTCGTTGCATTATGCAATTCGAATAAAAAGGTCAGTTTGGCACACAATCGGCGTACTACTCATAGCGCAGCGGTTATGCATCAAGTATTGTATGCCATCGCTTTTCGGTTCGACTCTCACCTTGGCTACTTCCCTTTTCTTCATTTCTTCAAAAATTTAGGGTTAGTATTAGCGATAGGGTTAGCGTTAGGGTTACAGTTTAGGGTTAGCGTCAGGGTCACTGTTAGGGTTAGCGTTATGGTTAGTGTTAGGGTTAGCGTTAGGGTTAGCATTAGGGTTAGCGTTAGGGTTTGTGTTAGGTTAGGGCTATGGTTAGGGTTAAGGTTAGGTTCAGGGTTAGTCTTTTATGTTTACTTTGTTTCTGCCAAGCCTGTTGGCACTGCCATCTTGGCGGAAAAATAGATACTGCCTACTTTATCTTACGGGCCGGGCCAGAAAATAAGTTGTAGCTTAGCATAAACGGGCCGGGCGGTTTCTTGATAGCTCCGGGCGGGCCGGGCTGCAAAAATGCTGGCTCGTGCCATCTTTAGGGTGGGGTGAGCAATTTTAGAGGTAGATAGCATGGGCGTCTGCAGAAATTTTTCCAGGAGGGGAAAGTCGACATATTGGTTATCTTTTTCAGGCTGTTGGCAATGCAGTGCAAATAGACGTATACACACAAATGTCCAATGTTACGGCAACAGTTGCATACATTGTTTTCCTTGTAAGAAACTTTACACTGAGCAAATGTTTGTCTTAGTGAGCATGGATATTTTAAGACTAAGTTAGCATACTTCTAAATGAATTACAAACTTTGCGAATTTTGAGAATAAGTGTAAAATCGTATGAAAATACGAACAAACTACACATTTAAATCAAATAGCTTATCCTTGTTTTCGTGCTTCTCCAATGTTTTGGAATGTTGCAAGTGCGCGAGAATGGGATTTCACTGCGCAAATGGTCTGGTGGCATTGCGCATTTGCGCACATTTAGAGTAAGCATTCAAGATTGCACTATCATTATATAGGGATAAGTGAATGACGATAATTCGCTTGTGGTAACTAATGACTATCACAGTGACTTGTTACTTAAGGGCACCATCTAGTGGTGATCAATTATTTGCATGTGGCGCCATCTCCGGGCCGCCACACTTACCTAGCTTGGGTTGCCATACGTCAGGTTTGTCCCGGACATGTCCGGGATTTTAGTGGCCAAATATGCATCAGGGAGAAATGCTAAAAAGTGCTTAAATGTCCGGGATTTTGGACATAATGCATTTTATGAAATCTAACTGCAATGTTTTCACAATAAGAATTATTTAGTGCTAATGATTAAAAATTTTACTGTTAAAAATGGCTGAGCGAAAATGTAAATTTACTGACAAGATGAAGGCAAAACGTCCATGCTTCCGGAAAGGTAGTTTTCAAACCATAATAAGAGTGTTTTCGGGAATTCATACCATAATAAGAGCGTTTTCGTTGCAAAAATTGATCAAAGTGACTAACATAAATCCGTCAGGAATTGTGCCTTATCAGATATGGTAACCCTACCTTAAGCGAATATACTGAAAGCGTTCGAATCCTAACTGCAATGATAACAGACGTGATAAAGTGGCAGTGAATACAACTTGCATCAAAAATGTCAAACTCAAGATAAGGATAGGTTGTCAGTAGCCTACTTAGGATATTTTAACTACAGCGACAACCTAAACTGGGCCGCACAAAACCTTCGACTGAACCCATGGGTGCAATTTTGTTGTAAAATGTGGGGGAGACAGCTTGGTGTGAAACCAATATAGCAGTTTTTTTAAGGAAAATGTTAGGTAGGCTACCTAGTGCGGACTTGTAGGGACCCGATTTGTCTAATTCTAGGGACCCGATTTTCTCTGATTCTAGGGACCCGATGATAATTTTCTCTGATTCTAGGGACTCGATTTAAAATTCTAGGGACCCAAATCAGGTCCCAAAAACACCTTAAAAAACCCTGAATATAGTCATCGGGTTTATGCAGAAATGACTTTTATATATACAGATACCCAATCTTATTTCTAGATGTGTTTTGAGAGAAATACCAATCACACTTTGCTTCGTCCTTGCAGATGATTTACATATTAATATACTTGAATTTGTTGCTGGACGCGGTACTGTGGTTCATTCTGTTTCCATTATTATCGTATTTGGATGTAAACAAGCACAGCAATATAGCAGAACATATCAGTTGGTTTTATCAGAGCTGTCAGTTGGAGTGCACAAAATGCTGAATCGCATTGTTCGCACGTGCATATCACTCTTACAGCAGAACACTTCAGTTTTCATGCATTTCATAAGAAGTGTGGGTTGGGTTACAGCTTGATTTGATGTCTTGTTCAAGTCGCATAACGTTACCAAGACGATGAATATTTTTCTTGCACATTTCCGTTTTTTGAAAAAGCTGCAAATCTTTTCAATGCTACTGGGCATCATTCGTGCAGCCCCACTACCAAAATCTCCATTGATATCGTCTTACCAGCAGGAAAAACATTTGGCCTAAAATACGCGTAGCCTACTTCACAAAATGATTTCAAGCTATTTTTACTGTTGGTGGGTGGAGGACGTATCCTTTCAGTCTCCCCTTGTTGGCCCCTGCCTACATATCCACACAGAGTTGTAAAAGGGCCTCATTTTGAAGCCTGGACCGACCCGAGACCGAAATTTCAATCACGAAGCCGGCGCGAGCCCGACATTTATTTTTGAAGCCCGATTTAGGCTCGAATGCCAAAGTTACCAAGGGAGTGAAGGTATGCACAACTGCGGACTAACAAAAAACGTTGTGTGCAGGTGTAGTTGCAGGTACACGGTTTATCACGCCCAAAATAGCAAACACCTTGCACCATGACCAAAACTTTGTCATAATCTGGCACAAACGTATGTTGAGTTCGTCTCGTCTCCTCAACATGGAACCTCTTGTAATTCTGCTGTAGGATTCACGACAAGCCGAACGAAGCTGGAAGACAACAACGATTAAAGACATTAAGTCATTAGGACGTTGTCATGTGTACTTGTTTGGTGTGTTGTGAATTTGTGCTCCGCACATTTATTGTAAGCCACAGTTGGGAGAGAGTAATTTAAGATAGTATAGAAAACATTTGCACTAAAAATTAACACCGATTTATAAGTAGAATTCCCGATGACAACAGATAAAAATTATAAACATTGATACGCGACTCCTATTTCGGATTTGCCGTAAGAGCGCAGAACGTACGTGATCACTAGTGTCGCTATTGTACCGTGCACGATTCGAGATGTGGTCACGTGACCTAGGTATGATACATCGTGTTGACCTCAGAAGCGGTATTGCTACACTTGAGTCAGTCAGTCGTGGGCATACCAGGCTTAGCAACTAAACTCGACCGTGGGCGTACTAAGCGGGTTTAGTCTGATTGGGTATATCAAGCGATCCTATTACCCAGTAGAGATTCATGGTTTAGTGGCCATGATGTGGTTGACAATTTGGGTTGCTCTCTCCCCCATGAATGGAATTGAATTCGCATTTACCTCTGTTGTTTACAGTAATGTAATGTTGATTACACATTTTAATGCATGCATAACCCCTGTTATTTCGGAATACATTTTCGTAACCTCGCAGTGCTTAAAGCTATAATAATACAACCATGAGTGAATACAAATTCGTCTGATAGCAAAACTGAGTGTGAAGTCGAACGTAATAGGCGGGTCCAAGTTTCTTAAGTTATCAACTTGGGCGTGCCTTGAACACTCCGACCAAAATTTGCCAGTGCTCTCGCGGAGTTATTCTAAACGTGCGCTGTTCCACTTCTTTAGAAGGGAACTGCCACACGTAGCATGTTAGTCAACGGTAATACTGCGGAATATAATCTCAAGAAAAAAGAAACTATCACGAAAGAACTATCTACGATGGTGCTGTAGGCATAAAAGGAACTTTATAGGATAGCGCTATAGACAAGAAAAGCCGGCTTGTAGGCTTCTTAAAACAAGCCAAGAATCGCGTGAGTGATTGATCTCTTCGTCGCAACGCCATCAGGTGCTAATTTCCTCACCGCTGTCGCCTTCTCAAAAAGGGTGTGAGACTAATCGCAACAAAGAATAAAAGAACGCAACTGTGTTTGCAAACAGAATTATCTGAAGAAAATCACAATCACTTCACTCACAGAAGTTACTGCGGTGAGCACACAAATCTACCTCACGAAAAAAATCATTTCTCTTAATGTTATAAAAACGTCTTGTATGCAGGCTCGAAATTGGCCCGAAATATTTTGAAAAACTTAAGCCCGAGCCCGACCCGAAAAGCCCGACCCGACTTATAACTCTGCACCATGTCAAAAGTTTCATTCTAAGAGTTCTACATGCATAACGACACAAAAATATATTTGAGATTAAAGCAAAATGCACAACGGTGAATTGGCAAAGAAGTACCAAGTTTCACCTTCAACACGAAAAGAATGTCCAACAAAGTTGGTGTGATGTACCTGTAAAGCAAATGTTTCGCACTTGGATGAAAACATTGCTGCATTGTGGGTTTGGTTAAACTCAAGTAAATCAGATGACTTACGAACCAACGCATTCAGCACAAAAACAAAGTGTAAGAGTCACGGAAAAAATATCTTTTGGATTTGTTGGTCACCATTGTCGCGACATTGCAATAAGTAGGATAAATGTATATTTTATCCTTATTTCTGAGCCAAGTACCTACATTTTGAGCTATAGGTCAATATACAGCTAGGTAAATACTGTAGGCTACTTATCCCATGTTTTGATGGAAATCCTATTCACTAATGGTTGAAAGCAGTCTTTTGCGAAACTCCCCATCCCAAAACTAAGTATTCACAATAGTGCTGCTTTTTGTCTTCGGGAAAAGATTCGCAGAGATTTGTCTGAAAATCTAACTTTCGAACAGTATATACACCAGCATCACTAAATTACACGCTGTCTGTTTCTGAATATGTGACAACCAACGTTACATCAAAGCCATTTACATTGCTGCACGGAACAAATCATGACTGTGCTGTGGTCTCTAACATGTGCAGCTGTAATACTCTCACTGTTACAAGAAATAACCTTTCTACCAGTATACCACACAGGGTAAAATGTCGGACAGAAGCAGGTAAGCATCTTTCACGGCCTCTAGAAACTTGAAAAATGCTAAAAATTATTTTATCAAAGCCGCAATTTATAAACTAACAGAATCAGTGATTCCACACCAAACTCTTGAATGTACATCGGAGAACCATTCCGACTACAGCGCCGAGGCCCGTAAAATCGTCGTCGAACTGAACAAAATTTGACTGAACAATGTGGTCACTCAATATGGAGACCAAATGTACATACAAAAAAATGGAATCATAACCGGTGATAACCACTCAGTCTCATTGGCCAACATTGCTGTGCATTGCATCCTACAGCCGAGTGCGGATGTGCTAAATGAGGCAGAACTTTTCCGTAGATTTATCGATGACATGATTTGGATTTCTGCATCAGAAATATCAAATGAACGCATTCGACAAGCACTAACTTCAGCTTTTAAGAACAGTGGCTTGGAACTAACGTTCCGACAAGCTTGCACTGCCGAGAAAACAGGCGAAGTTGAATTTCTGGACGTCAATCATTGCGTAACCATTGAAGATGATTTTGGTTTTGTCACTAAAGACT
>Ga0210059_1003234_pt1 | contig 25949 bp, 15 predicted proteins | sample Ectturendosymbi2_FD_188042 | JGI IMG/M metagenome (GOLD analysis project Ga0210059, IMG submission 188042) | Ecteinascidia turbinata endosymbiont from Florida, USA - Sample 2 (SPAdes) (version 2) | ecosystem: Host-associated > Tunicates > Ascidians > Unclassified | place: Key West, Florida... | reverse complement strand
CGTCTCCAGAAAGTATGCATGATTGCTAGGTCGTCAGCATATGCATACTTTCTGGAGACGGTGGTTGGAAGGTCAGAGATATAGATGTTGAAGAGAAGAGGCGCCAGGACAGATCCCTGTGGGACGCCGTTCTTGAGGTATCGTAACCTGCTTCTTTTGCTGTTTCCAGTGCTGAGGGTGAAGCTGCCATTGCTAACCATCTCTACGATCATGTAAACTCTGTGTCTATCAAGCAGCAATTGCAGGAGCTAGCAGGTGAGGCTGGGGTGCCATAGTGTCGTAGGCTGCTGTGAGGTGGACAAACAGAGCTCCGGCCTTTTTTTAAGCCTAAAAGCTATCCTCGATGTCCTATGTCAACACGGTGGCTTGGTCTACGGTCGACCTCCAGTGTCGAAAACCCGCCTGGTCCCGAGGGAGCAGTAGGTTGATGATTGGGTCGACATGACCGTAGATGAGTCTCTCGAGGATTTTAAAGGGGACACACAGCAGAGATATGGGACGATAACTCTTTGGGTCCCCAATGGCTTTTCTGGCTTAGGGATCGCAACTATTAGTGCTCTTCTCCAGATCTTTGGAATTTTGAGTTGGCGCATGCAGGAACTGAGGAAGTCGCAAAACCAGGATTTGAGAGCCGACCCGACGAGTAGTATGAACTCCGAGAAGATGGAGTCCAATCCCGGAGACTTTCCTGGCTTCAGGCGTCTGAGGGCAGCAGCAAGCTCCTCCGGCCTAAAGGGTTCACTGATACTGTGACCCTCAGGTGTTGGGATCTTCCACAGGGCGGACATCTCCTTGTCGTTCATCCTGGTGGCCTTGCAATCCCCGGTCTTGTGTGCCCCGTTCTTCACAAGTTGCGAGGCGATGGAGCTTGCCGAGACGGGGCAGTGGTGAAAGGAGCGTCCAGACCTGTCAGTTAGTTTTTTGATTGTTCTCCGCGCCTTGCGGCTAGAGTGCGAGAAGTCGATGGACTTCTCCCATCGCTCCTGTTTCTTCTGCCCGAGCCGAGATAGTAGGGACGAAGCGGCTCTTTTAGAGTCTGTCCCCACTGGGGCTTGGCAACAGGAGCGATAGAGGGTCTTACACTCTTTGTACCAGCATGGCACATAGTTCTTCCGGCGGCCACGTGGGACACATTGTTTGGCCGCAGAAAGTAGGCTCTCACAAACATCCTGGTAGACCCTCTCAATATTTGATGTGTCCAGAGGTGGCAATCTCTCAACGGATTCATCTGTGAGAAGGCAAAAGCGCTTCCAATCAGGGAACGCTTCACCGGATCGCTGTGGACAGGAACCTTGAGCTTCGGTGGCATTATAAGGGAAGGCCGATGTTGTGACCGCGGTAACTTTCCTAGGACACGTCTGTCTGCCCGTCGCCTGTCCTGGTCGAAACTCACGAAGGCCAGGTCTGGGTTCGTGCCAACGTTCCATCGGAGAGAGAATAAGCTGGCTGATTCCTTTGGGTTATACAACCAAGGTTGTTGGATGTTGCCCAGACGTCTATGCTCTCACTGTCAGATGTTTTGTTGTAATCCCAGTTGACATGTTGGCAGTTGAAGTCACCAACATATAGACTGGGGTGTGGGAATCTCGAGATGGCCGTTGGTGCAAATCGCGAGCGTGGAGGTTTGTAGACGTTGATGGTCTCGTATCCTGCGACGTCTACACCCGTCGCACAACCACTCAGTCTCTGGTTGTTCTGGAGACTGATCGACCAGTGACCATTCCAACCGCTCATGGACATATGTGGCAAGGTCGTGGTTCCTGCTCAGGACTGACCCAGCTGGTGAAAAGATGAGAATCACTAGCTTATCTGCAGTTGTACAGTGGGTCTCCTGTAGGACCATGTTGAAGGCCTTGTTCTAATAGGCTAGCTGCTCAATGACAGAGATCTTGTCTGCAGTAAGCGCCTCGGTGTTCAGCTGGAGTATGTTGGGTTGCGGGTCTTCGGCAACATTTCTGCTGCCGCGCCCCGAGTATGACCCAGCCCATGCTGAACACATCCAGCGCGAGTAGCAGTAGCTGCTCTCATAAGAGCTGAAAATAACACTCGCGAGTATTTAGACTAGCAATCAACCTAACCAGTAATCAATTATTTCCACTGCAGTGTTTCTGCTATGAAATGGAAAAACTGTCATGGTCAATATTGCAGCAATTAAAATTGAACAGCACGGAGGTGCAAGCAATGAGAAACTCAAATTAGAAGCACTTGTTCGTACTGTTGGTGCAAATCTTCAAGCAATATTTCACTTAAGCAATATTGTTTACGGACTACAAAAGCTGGAAATCTTTGAAAGAGCTGAGAAGTTACAAAACATACAACCGATTTTCTTGACATACATACATTGAAAAAAATCACTAGATTGAAGGAAAAAATAACTAGATCACTAGATGAGCCTAAAAATCACTAGATCTAGTGAAAAATCACTAGGCGTGGCATTATGAATCGTGAATGTTAGAAAATCACATTTTCACGCAAATCTCTGCAACTTTTTGCTGAAGACAAAAACACCGCTATTATGGGGATGGGCAGTGTTGCAAAAGACTACCTTCAAGATTTAATCAAAACGTTGAAGAATTGACTTAACTACATATTGACCTGTAGCTGAAGGTCTAGCAGAATTATTATTTTATAGGTGTGCCAACAAGCTATTCTTATGATTAACAGAAGTGCCAATTAATAGCCTATCAGCATCAAATTCTCGACTAATCCTGAATGTTGACATTACGTATTGCCAAGTTCGTAACTTCTACTTTTAACAGCATATGCCCTTGTATATGACCATGATGTACGTTTGTCAAAGCTTGGATGCTGGTCACGTTGCTGAATAATAGTACCGTGTGTCCGTGTCCACTAACAAATTTAAGTATATTAATTTGAAAATCATCTGTAAGGATAATGCAAAGCGTAATCACTATTGCTTTCAAAACACCCGTGAAAAACACTATTGGGAATCTGTATTTATAAAACTTTACTTCTGCATCGACCTGGTTACTATATTGGTTACACACCAAGCTCTCCCCCAACATTTTACAACAAAATTGCGCCCATGCCTGTGACCACAACCGAAGCTGAAGTTTTTTTTCAAAACTTGAACGAATTAACACATCCACTGCTGTATATCTACAATGAACGAAAAGCTGGCTTGAAAGTTTACTGCTGGAGATGCACAGGCTGCTCATAGTCTCAGCCAACGAAGTGATCAACGAATTATTTGCAATTGCAGCGCGCCGCCTTCACTTTTTGAGTAATTTTTAAACTCGTTTTATTTCTCTCTTTATAGGTTGGAATAAGCTATAATGTACGGCGGAACATGATGTCTACAAAAAAACAAGTGATTTCTAGTGCCTCAAAATTACATTTTTGGGACGTCAACCTTTGTTTGGGGTGAAGCCCCATTGAGGCCCCGGTAGCGACAGGACCGGCACTGACGCGGAGCAACTGACGGAAAAAATCCGGATTGCGAAATCAAAGGAGCAAGCTTTATCCGAAATAAGTGAAGATCCAGATGAGAAGAAGTTGTTTATTTAGAAAAGGCTTAGATTTCATTCATAAAGCACGAATTTTAACAGGACTCGGTAAAGATCGAGATAACCGAAGTTCAACGAACGCATTTCCTCCTGCAAATATAAGAACAAGTAATTCGCAACTGTGGTTCCACATAACCTAGGGCTTGGATAGTGTGCAAGACGTGCATACACTTGCTATATTATGGGTTGAGCTAAGAGAAAACATTCCAAAAAACGACAATAAAGCAACGCGAAGTGCAAAATATTAAGCGTATTAGTTGCACATGGGGTTAGCACCGTTACAAATAGAACTTGAAACATCCAATAAGTCAGCACTATACAAATACGAGCACAGCAGCGGATATGAGAAAAGACAAATCAACTGGCAGACATCATTCATTAAACTACAGGAAAAATTTGGCGTCATCAGCAAGGTAAAAGTCACACTTGGTCAAGAGGCAGCAGATGGTGGAAGAGCAACACGAGAATCAGAGCATTTAGTCGAAAAACAAAGTCTTCAAAAATGAAACAAACAACGTGGAAGCACGCTTTTAAATCAGAATAAATTTCGCGAATGAAATCACCAAACACTGCGTACCCAACTTGAATGAAACGTTTCGCCCGAATAGTACCCACTATGCAGCATCAACGACGGCATTTCACTAGGATGCGGAGCTTTCATTGGAATACTGTAGAATGGCAAAACTCGGCCACGAGCACAGAATTGCTCGTTGTGCTGCAGTTTTCGTAGCTGGCAAGTCAAATAGGAGAACTTACCAGGGTGCGTAAGTTCAACAAAAGCAGTTCACTACTTGCATTTGCAATTTCCTCAAGTTCGGCTTGCAGCATACCGATTATAACAAGCGCGCAGTTTTTTCAAAAAGAGACTGAATGCTACGTAGCAGCAAAACCAAGAATAACGTTAAGTGTTGAGTTGAACGAGCCGAACCGTTTGGGAAAGTTGATACAATGCTAACACCAAGGACTTGACCATTTTTTACACGAAGTTGTAATCAGGTAAGTATTTTGCAAAAACAAAAAATAAATGTTAAGAAAAAACTGTGCGTATTCAATTGGAAAAAAAATACTTTAGTTGCAGGTAGAAAGTCATCAAAACAAAAGTATACACAAAGCAACCCGCAGATCTTTCTTCCCAGACTGAAACAAAAAGCGATGTTTGGTGCTTTCACTAGGCGGCACCCTGTACCTTTGCCGCTCTTTTTATCGATTTTCGTTCGTAATTCACGCTGGAGTACGATGTTGGGTCGCTCACTTCACACTTCCGCTCCCTATTCGGAATACCCTGGAAGTCAGCTTCTCGCTGCATTGTTTCGTACCCATGCGAATCGTCGACGCCGTCGACCGCGGCTTCGTCCTGCACTCCAACGTAGAATCGGTCCACATCTCTAACGACCAAGTCGACAATCGCCTGCAGCGCTTCTTTGCAAATGTCCGCAACGCTTTCGCCGATCGCGCTCTCTGCGAACCGGTCCTCAGCGGGCAGGTTGCTTTCTAGCATTTTCAGCAGATTGTCCAAGTCGGACATTCCGTCGAATTCTGGGTCGGCCATAGAGTAGGGCTTGGCAGACACCCGAGGACGAAAGCCGGGTTCCGAGATTTCACGTCTCACTGCTGAGCGAACAGGGCTAAGCATGGGTGTAACATGACTTGTCAAGCTGTCGCTAGACCGAGTGAAGGACAGGGGCTTTTTTCGTTCAGGCAAGGGAGGTTTTCGCGGAGGTTTTGGAGGAGGGGTTTGGGGTGACATTGGAAGATAGCCCCGAGGTGTCCCATGCTCTTGCGGGCACCTGAATAACGTAACAAAATTATCATTTAGTGACAACGTCTTACATGATAAGTTGTGAAAGAACTCACGGGAGAGCAACGTACGGACTTGTGCTTGTCAGTGGAAGTAAAGTTCCTGGCCGAACTCTTTCAGGAGCGTCAGTTTCAATCTTGTTTGTTACCTGAAAAAAAAACGACATGCAAACCGTTTGGATGGAAAACTACCTCGACCTTATACTGAGGGTTTGTTTTCAACACCTATTGCCTGGTGGTTACCTAAAACCAATTTACCATATTTATCGAAGTCGTGCTGTTCTTGACACCCATTTATACTGATGTTATTTTTGACGCCCACTGCGAAGGGAGAGCCGGTAGCCGAACACGCCTATTTGCACCATGTGTAGCAGGTTAACATCTTGCGGTGGAGAGGCGGTAGCGGATCTAGCCAGGAACGCTCATTGTGACAGGGTTTTAATGTAAATTATTTTGTGTTGCTGCGCTTCTTTTTCCTGTCACGACTCACGTCAGAATGTGAGCGGAAGGATGAAGTCACTGATATAATTCTTGATTGTTTGAAGGATGACGATGAATCAGGTGAAGAGGAAAAGGAGGATGAATCAGGTGACGAAGCCGCACCATCTAATGTCAGGATAGACCAGCTGTGCAATAGCTCAGATAAAAAGAGTTTAGGAGATAAAAGTAACAAGAAAGTTTATGGGTGTAGTGTGAAAACTCAAGGTATGTCGACTGCAAGCTCTACTGTATACAGAAAAAGGCAAGATGGCGACGTGGCCACAATTATTGAATACATTATTTTATTCGACGTTTCAGCCCACTTGTCGTAAGCCATCATCAGGACTGTAAATACAGTATATTCCGGTCTCAGCCATATGAAGAACCTCAGCGCACGATTTCGCTGCTACCGCCGTTGTACTTAGTCAGTAATCCAAAGGTATTACAACCACCCACCCACGATGCACGTTATACCAAAAGCGATTCTTTGCTCAGTTGTCAAGTACGCCAGCGAAGATGCTCACAGAAGAGTTGACGATTTTGACGCATGGGATATTGAACCGTTTACTGCTCTCACACATGCTAGCTGATTACACGGGTAACATCACCAGTTCATTTTCTTTAAAATTAATTTCATGGGATTTCAAATCTTTAGAAAGGAATGTCACGTGGTAAATACATTGCTGTCATCAACTATCTGAGGTCTGATGATAAACCGGGCCGAAAACTAACTGGACCTGACCGATCCGCAACAATACAGTACATGAGATTTAAAGCAGACATTTGTATCCATATGACAGCCAGCCCAAAACATACGTGCAATTTTTCACTGACGCTAAATGAGCAGCTGATGCCTCTGAATTCACGTTGCCCTTCCATTACGTTTATGCCGAACAGACCTGACAAATATCACGTTAACTTTTGGGAACCAGCAGAAGTAGGGACCACATACGTCGCAAATATTGCTCTTTGTTTTGGGGCTTAAGAGCGCGAAGACACTCCTTCGGCTGAATACGCAGTGATCAAGCTATAAAAAATTAGATGAAATGGTTACAATATTACTTGCGTTGACTTTTTCACATCATTGCCTTTATCAGAAAAGCTTGTACATGGAAATGTTTCGACGGTTGGCACCAGTAGCTGCACAAGGCTCACTGATGCGCGACGCACTGACCGACCACGGTGCCCCTCCCGGTGATTAAGTCTCGATCTCGTCTCGAGACTTCAAATGTTTTGGAGATAGATTGGAAAAGTTTACGCAATTAAACTTGTTCATTCTCTGTCGTACCTTCACGAAAGTAAAAATGCACGAAATTTGTCAAAATTACAGCTCGAAAGTTTTGGTGACATTTAAAAATTGCACACCCGATTTTGGTGAAGGTGGTAATTTTTAATAAATTTCAAATCTCGAGTCTCGGTCTCTATTTTTTGACAAAGTCTCGGTCTCGAAGTTATAACAAAGTCTCGGGCTCAGAGGTTACGGTTTCGACTAGATCGTACTTGTTTTCGTTACAAAGGAATCTATTTGCTTGTCTATTGAAAATTTCACATATGCTCAAGAAAGTGGACGAAATTAAACAGGAAATAAATTCATGAAAACACACTACATTTTGAGCTGAAATTCTTCAACAGTGGTAAAACAGCGCTTATGGGTTTTCACGAAATTAAAACACCAGAATCCAGCGCTTTATCCTTTAAATTAGACTGACAACCCTATCGCCTGCTATACATACTCTCTCCGCTTAGAAATATAGTTGCAATTTTGCAGGAAATGCGGTTTTCTTATTGCCCGACAGAGGTCAGCGTACACTGCACCAGTGGTGACCTTTTGTGGTTCACCTGGGAAGACAAGCCAAGAGTGCACCGATACTGTGACAAATAAGCTGAGCACAAGTGTATGATCAAATTTGCATCAGCTCTATCATTTTGTCGCAGATCTTCATTCGTTTTAGTTCATTTTTCAAACTTACCTCAATTTTGAAGTGCCCGCTACGGCATTAGTGCTCTCAAGCACGTGCTTAATCCGTCACTGGTGGGCACGATAACGCAAAATCGACGAGAGGTTTTCTCTTTAATAACACAGCCAGAGAGAGATGAACTGAACTGCAGCCGTTTAATGTGTCATGAAAGTTGTAAATTATCAGTCAAGGAAATATTTGCTTTATTTACTTTTTACAATATACTCTTTTCCAGCTATCCCCAGATGTTGACGAAATCTCGTCCAAATAGAAACCGCATGTGATATCGTTTTACAGCAAATAACCGGTGTTGATTGTTTTGATGAAATGGCACGTATGTGCGATACTCTACTCGGCCACCTTCCCCAAGATGGTCTTTGGCTGTTTTGGGAAACATGTTAGACATAGCTGCCATAAACACAAGTGTTGTTTGAGACGCGACCAGAAAAAATGAACAGAAGGCAGTTCGTTTTTCAACTAATAGACGACCTGGAAAGACATTTTCTACTACAAATGTCACTTCAGTTGATACACATTCACCAACGAAGATTTCTCACGAAACTGCCGTAAAATGTCATGGAAGAAAATGCAACAGTGTGCATGTGCATTATTTGCAAGAAACCAACGAGTGGCTTATTTCCGTCAGCAATTCGAAAGACAACTAAAATGCAAATCCTGGTGATGTTTGAACCATGCTGGCGTAAGCAGTACAACGAAGTTTGTGCATTTACCCTTGTTTACTTCCATTATTTTGCTTTTCGTTGATATTATGCTTGTGATGTGCCTCAAGGCATCGTACAACAGCTACACTTGTACTACAGCTCATTCTTCTGGTGTCAGAACTGGCTATATCTCTTAGCTGTTTTTGTTTGTTACATTGTACGTTGCTTTAGCATCGGCTCTACACTCAAATATACTGATATGACAAGAGATTTGTGTCAGGGAGTAGAATTTGCATTTTAGCACGGCTATATAATCTTTGCAGTCGGTGTAAATGTTACAACTAGACCGTTTAGTAATATAAACTTCAATGCTTGAAACCATGGTCATAGCCACTGGGGTTAAAGAGACGTTGAAAATCTAAACAGTTTGTATCGGTGTAACAAGTACTGGACTTTGAAAAAAATGACGGAACCAAAACAAAGAATCGTCTTTGTCAAAAACTGACGGCAAAATATTTATTGAAGATGTACAAACAACCCCAGGAATGAATATGATAACATGACAAGGATCGTAATAAGTTGAACAAACAAAAGTTAAATAATATTAAAACTCGATTCTAGGTCCAGCTAAAGCTGTACGTCGTATCAAACCAGATTTTGCCACCAGTACGGTGACTTCAAATGTCTGAACGGCTGTTTTTATTACCTTACAAGGCTTACAGTCTCAAACACCTTTGAAAATCTATAACATAACTTTTAAAAAATTGGCTCACCCCGGTGTAAAAATCCATCAAACGAAACAGCTTCGCGGCGTCACCATCAGCCGTTTGAAACTGATACAATCCTTCCCCGTGCGGAGCACTCCTGCCGGCTGTGATCGTGAAGTGACTGGGACCATGCGAGCCGTAAGTGCGTATTGAAGTGAGAGGCCAGGCGACAAGAACGCTCTGATCATTCTGAGCCAAGTATCAGAAAGATTAGGTAACATGAAAAAAAACGCAACACAACATGTATTTAAAAAAAAACAAGTCATCGAGCAGATGTAGAGAGGCTGCTCACACGGTTCTTCAAAGCATAAAGACTAACCTATGAAGACTGGTAAGTCATGTTCGTCCTATATGGTTCTACGGTAACATTCTCGGCCAATGAGAGCTACTGCATCACAGTACTTTTGCTGTGTATGATTCAGGTCAGCGCAAAAACCTGGAAAACAAATGTTCTCGCACATCTCGCTTCTTAAGGGTATTAAAGAATAGTAATTGGCTCAGAACTATTTACTCGCGCACTTCTATGCCGTCAACGTACTTGTCCGCATCCTTTGCACCCTGTTCATTTTTCGGATGGCTTGAACAAAATGATTAACTCAGAAAGCTCAAGATCACAATAAAACGACACGTTATAGCACGAAATTCTGCAACCGAAGTTATAAAAATCAGAGGAACACTCGCAACCTAGCGAAACTGTCAAAAATTCTGAGAGTGGGAAGTGCGCTTAGGACTGGTCAACTGCTCTCAGCGCTGCTAGCGTTCTTAAAGTCGAAAACCTGGCTTCAAGTTTCACTTCAACTTCGTTTATACTCGCTTTTTGTATTCCTTTCGGAGCGTCACGAGTGGTCTGCGGCGCCCATCTCCTCTTGCTTGCGCCGAGGGCTGCGCGGCTGCTTTCGCACTGAATGTAATTGTGAATCGTTTCCTTGCACCCACCCAATAATCCTTTACAACCGCAAAGCCACAGATGGGCTTTGACTTTGTCCAGCCGTAACTTCCCGGTGACCGATAGAGCTAGGGAGCTCTTCAAACCCTCTAAAGATGCGGGAAGTATTCTAGTTTCGATTAAAAAATAAATTGGGATGTTTTGGACTTGATTTTTTTGTGGGTAACGTCACAAAAGGGGTAGGTTGAGGCTTTTATTTGACTCGCATTCATCGGGTCCTGGGCCCCAACCCCAAAGGACAATATTTTGTTTCTTTTTTCAAATAAAAACCACTGGGCGAAAATCCGCATCTTTAGAGCCATTGGTTAGCTTTCTAGCGTTAGTGGTTTGGAAGTTACGACCTAAAAACAACAAATTATATAATCAATCCCCATGGGATTAACAAGTATTTGTTTATTTATTTTGTGGATTTTAGGTCACAACTTGCTAAACACAAATGCTAGAAGGCCAGTCAAGGGCTCTAAAGATGCGGATTTTCGCCTAGCTTTTTTTACAGAAGCAATATATTGCCCCTTGGGGTTGGGGCCCAGCACCCGATGAATGTGGAGCTGGGGCCCTGGGTCCGATGACGTAAGCCAAAAAGCCTAAACCTAACCCTAATATAACGTTACTCATTTTTTTTAGTCGAAACTACAAGACTTTCCGAGTCTTGTGAGGGTTTGAACAGCTCTCTAGCTCAATCAGCTGGCGAGTTATGGCATTTGGCCAAAATGTCCAAGTACAGTATAACTTTTGTGGGATTTTTAGTTTTTACAAAAAAATTTGGTTTCAGAGCCATAATTTTGGCACCAGAAACGCCAAAAAGCCGACCAAGGACTCTAAAGCAGGCCTGCACAACTGGCAATAAATCTGTGTTTTTTGAAGTGACAAATTCACCAGCAACATCAATGTGTTCAATAATACAAAGATAACCTTACATTACAGTCACGCCTGCACAACTCAGAAAGCTCGAAGGGCCAAATTATCATCATATATTTGCTGCGGGCCGCAAAAGTCTATTTCATTTCGATGTAGAGATTTCGCTGTGGTATGGAAGAAATTCTGGAATGACAATTACTTATTCGAGGTGGAGCTTTTGCAACATTTTCTATACAATTGAGAAAGTTCTCGCGGGCCGCAAGAAAAGGTTTCGCAGGCCGCATGCGTTCCCGGAGCCGTATGTTGTGCAGGCCTGCTCTAAAGACTCGGATTATAGCCTAGTTTCCAAAAAAAATTGAGCCAAAAATTGGCTCGTTGGTTGGCGCCAGGGCACGGTGATTTCGGCTAAAAATGTGTAAACCTACCCACATTGTGACGTCACCTACAAAAAAGCCCAAAATCCAAAACTTTCAATTATTTTTTCAATACAAACTACAAGACTTTCCGCATCTTTGGAGCAACGATTCTCAACCTGTGGGCTACGGAAAAAATTAAGGGGCCATGGCCTCATATTATTGAAATTGAGTAGGTTTTGCAATTTGAATGTTCTAATCGAAAACGTAGATAGCTCTTCAGCTACAAAAGTCATAATACGCAACGCTCTCTCTTCATTATGTGTTAGAAATTATTGCAACATGGAAATTTCCACATAGCCTACCACGTTGTGCACAACATGCAGATACTGAAAGGGTTTTGAGGAGGACAGGCAACTCTTGTTGCCATGAAAACGAAATCTAGAAGCAGGTTTGATGTGGAAGATGATCTTTCCCGGAGCATTCCGGACACGTGGCCGAACCATTGTAGCTGGGACCTTTCGATTCAGAGTAGTGGTTCGACATTCAGGGCTTCGCGAATTTCAAAGATGCGCACTTTGTCGCGAAGTATTACACCGTGAATTCTTCAGGTCGCAGGATAGCGGGGGCATTGCCCCCTGACCTTTCAAAATGGGGACAACGGGGCGGAGGTGCCCACACAGAAAATTCAGAATGCTTTTTTATATTTTCTGTTATTATTTTTGAGGTCAAGATTGTTGCTGAACAGAAACAAGCATAATTTGTAACGATTTTTTTGTTTTTTAAATGTTTACATTTCCCTCATCTCTTTCATTCCCCTCTGCCCTACCGCTGTTCCGGCGTTGGAACTCTTCGCAATATATCTATGCTTGTAACTATGCAAATATTTATGCTTCTGCAACAAACCCCCTTGAGCCTAATATATCTATGCTTCTAACAATAAACAGGCTCAGACGTCGCATTGATTGCAGGTAACGTTGTGTTATTAAAAATTGTGGTTAGTTGTTTTCATTTCTGCTCTGTGCATGTGTAACAGTTGTACAGTGGGTAGGCCACGGACTTTCTGTTTATCAACTGGGCCACATGCTTGAAAAGGTTGAGAACCCCTGCTTCAGAGGGTTTCATCAGTTCGGGTTCATTGCGAATACAGTGATGGAGGGAACACAGATTTTAGACAATGCTATTCAGGGGCAATTACCTTAAGAGCGAGCGCAGCCAGTTCAGATGAAATGTGAAGAATGCAGTGAGACTGGATCGCATACAATCGATGGAAGACCTCGGCATTGTTTGTTATCACACTGAATTTGTTTCTCTCCATACCCGGCTCCAGCTTTGTTAGAGTCTGAGACAAAATGGCAAGGCCGCAATGAATGACAAACGTTGTTTTTGTAAAGTGCTGCGTTTGAAGCCATTTATACAGTATATTCTAAGAGAAATAAACCGCTGCTGAAACATGAACAATGAAACATTCTTTACATTGCTGAGACTAGATTATCAAATGTTTTATTATAGCCTACAGCAGTAGAATTTGTCTAATCCTTCATCGTTTAATTCAGGGGTAGGCAAACACCGGGCCGCGGCCCGGTGCCAGTCCGTGCGGAACCAAGGGCATGTTGGTCCAAAAGTGACCAGAACGACTGACATAAGGAAAGACACTGCGGGTGCCATTGGCTACCATAATCCCTACAGGTCGGAGCATCTTACCGGGGTAAAGAATCCCAGATCTCTCACTGAATCAGTGCCGTGATGACTCACGAGTTGTCGTAAGTTTGCATGTGCCAAACATTATTTCACTGAAGGCTAGTCCGCAAAATAATGCCAGGCTGAAACCAGTCCGCAGTGCAAAAATGGTTGCCGACCCCTGGTTTAATTTGTCAATTCGTTTCCCGGCAGAATTCCTACCTTTTGTGTACACTTCTGTTCGTCTAATTTGCCACCGTCTAATTCGTCATTCGTCAATCTGTTCAATTCGTCACCTCTTTCTATCCCTGAGAAGCGTTTCACTCGGCTAATACGTCATTTGCAGTTTCGCTTTAGCAGCTAGTTTAACACGTGTGGGAATTCAAACATACAAAGGATTATTACCTGAGAATTGTTACACTCAGTCCCGTCGCCACGGGGGAGGGCTTTCAAGGGGTTATCCTCCCCCAAACGAAGTTCCAAGCCCCCACGGGATTACAGGGGAACAGCTACACAAGGGCAATTCAGAACAGTCGAGTAACGCGGATGTAGTCCAGAAGAGCTACATCGAATCCAGAGTATCACAGAACTTAGTCTGAACAATTTCGCTTCCACAATTTTTCTAGGATTTTTTTAATCTTGCAAAAAAATTCAGGAATCATCAATTGAAAACTTTATACCATAAATTTTCCGCGACTGTCAAAGAATTTTTCATGACAATGGGAAGCCAGCTAGCTACTGAGTAAACTTCTTGAAAACGCGAATTTTCTCAAATGTAGAATTTTAACAACCACGTCAAACTTCCTTCAAAACTTGTTTTAAAATTTCAGCTCAAACAGTCATGATCTACTGACACACCAGCATAAGAATGTAATATTGTATCAGGTAAAAATTGGCATCGATATATCTATACCGAGATATTAACTAGCCTAAATTTAAAAAATACGTAGTCAACTAATTGGTTGCACTATTTCATTTACATGCAGCAGTCAACATAAATAAGTACAGTATTACGTCATTCAAATGTGAAAAGTAACTCCTTGTAAAAGCATTTTTTCCTTAAAATATACAAAGCATTAGTGCTATCACAATCTGTCTAAAAACTGAAACACACTTCAACTTACGAAAAAATTTAGTGTGTTTAAAAATTGTGTTATTAACCTGAATGCATCGCAACCAAGCAACTGCCTCTTCACTTGACTGCAGTGACAAAATCGCTGCACGTGTGCAGGGTTTTGTCAGTCCTGATTCATAGTCCATAATTTTCAATCCGTGTGATTTTGACGGTTCTTGACACAGACTGATACAATATCGCCATGGGATAAGAGTTATTCGTTCTGTGATAGAAACAATTTACTTCTAAAAGATTTCGGCAAACTCGCAAACACCACAAATTAATTAGCTAATCCCTAGGGATTCATTAGGAGAGTAATTAATTTGTGTTTTTTTGGCCATAACTTGCCAACCAACAATGTTAGAAGGCCAATCAAGATGCGGATTTTCACCTGATTTTTTTTACACAAAGTTGCTCCTTGAAGTTTTTTATCAGGTCCAGATGACGTCATCCAAAAACCCTTGACCTGCACAGTTGTGTTGTAACCCCCGAAAAAGTTCAAACCCAAAAATTCCTAATTCTATTAAAATTACTACATGACTTTCCACATTTCAGAAGGTTTGAATAGCTCTCTATCTCTATCAGCTGGCGAGTTATGGCCAAACATGTACTTGCCCAAATTGGGCTCATGCAGGACTTAAAGCATTTATACTATTGCCTACCAATGGATTGAACAGATCAAGGATTCCCAAGCAAACACAAACACTAAACAATAAGAGCAGAAGAATTTAAATACAGACAATAAAAACGTTGTAAAACATTTTTGGCTTTCAATCCCAGAGCTATTGCAAGATAGGAAAATTTTGTGCGGCATCATTAAGGCAACAACACAGAAACGGTAAAAAAAGACTTTTATGACAAATTGATCGATAAACACAAGATTCTTAACACAAAAGTTGCCATTGATTAAACACATACCTCCACTTAATTCTGTAGAACTTTTTGGTTTCTTTGGATAGAATTTTATTTCAATTGCATTTGAATGAATAAGAGTCACAGTTGCGTATCTAAAGTTTGCAAAATAAACAAAGTATTTGAAACCAAGACATAAAATTATTCTAATTCTTCTACAAGCTTGTTCCAGATACGCACTGCAACACTACACTTGTCACATTGCAGAAAAAACATTGCATAATCTGTGCCATTACAAAAACAAGCCTTGAGTCAGCTTTTACATTAGAATAAATACAATAAAATATATTTGTAAGAATAACTATCATATCACTACCACAACTAGAATTGAAAACATTTTAAAGCAATAACAAAATGATTTTTGACTGTCAGCACATGGTGGACAATTAATAAAGTTAGACTTGATTCAACCTTGACTTCCATTTGTTGCTGAAGCGCTTTGGCGAATCTGGCAGAGGTAGAAAAACCTGCTTTTCAGTCCATCCCTCACACAAGAGTCTCTGAAAACGAATTACAGTCATAAGATAACACCAAAACTAATTTTTTCTTGTGCACAAAAATCACTGTACTAACAAAAGCTCAGTTTATTCAAGAAGCTCACAAAGATAAACAAAATAAAACAAACAAGTGAAAAATAAATTACAAATCATAAGCATACAAGCGCAATAACAGATAGATTTCCAAGTTAAAACAAGATCAAATCAGTGTATTGCATTGTATTGAACCTAAGTCACTCACACAATAGCACACAATCAATGGCACGTAAACTTATCCCAAGCACATCAATATCATATTTGTGTCTCTCCAGGGGTATCTAATGAGTTCATCGAGCATAGAAGAGAATGAGTTCATTGAGCAAAGACTATAAAAATGAGTTAGATAATTTGTTCAATTATAATCCAAGTGCAGCTACCCATTGCATAAAGTGTAAAAACTAAAAAATTTACATCCATCCATCAGGCTTCTCAGCAAACTGTTAAGCAAATAATGCATGTAGGATTTGGACAAAAGATTCCAAAGTAAAATATTTGTACATCTAAGCAAGCATTATCTGAAACCAAAATAAAACCCACGTTCAACGTCCACACACTATGATGGCTGGTACTTTTTTGGCCCTAACTCGCTGGCTGCTAAAGCTAGAGAGCTGTTCATACCCTCTACAGATTTGTGAAGTCTTCTAGTTTCGATTGAAAAAATATTTTTTTGATTTGTGTTTGGGGTTCTCTGTGGGTGACGTCATAATTGGGGGCGGTTTGCGTTTTTTAGGCCAACTTCATCTGGCCCTGGGTGCTAACCCAACGACCCATTTTCGGCTCATGTTTTTTGGAATCTAGGCTATCGTCCTAGTCTTTACAGCCCGTGATTGACTTTCTAGAATATCTATAGCAAAAATTGTAGCTCAAAAACCAAAACGTGGTAAAAATTGCACTCCTACAAACACTAACCTGGGGTATATTGCACCACAGGACATAACTGGTCATAACTCGCCGCCAGATTATGCTAGAGAGCTGTTCAAACCCTCTAAAGATTGGAAAAGTCTTGTACTTTACAATAAAAAAATTGTTTCAATTTTGGATGTTGAGTGTGTACAGTTAAAGCTTAAGCATTAAAAATGATGGCAAGACAACACATCATATTCATACTAGTAAGAAATTTTATCAGTTACACATAGTGCAATGAGATCATGCCATGTCAAGTTCACTCATGATATACAATGTAGAGATGATTTTCCACAAAGTTAAATCAGCATGTATGTGACTGGTTAAAAAAGATGCTAATCTTGATAATAACACATTTAACAACAAATATTTACAAGCAGTTAATTTCAAAACACAAAAATGTTCAAAAAATCTTAAAACTAAGCAAATGGACAACTGCTATTTGAATAAGAGCTGATGATTACTCAGTCAGAAAAAAATATGAACTCAAAACAAAGCTATGGTTCTAGATAGTACTTACACTTGCCCAATCCATTATTGCACAAAATCAACATCACTTGTGAATTGAAGGTCTAAGTAATACAAAAAGCAGCATACTCAGTATGCAATTAAACCCAATAATACACAGGTGTAAACATATTGGTATTGCACCATTTAAAACATAATAAAACTCAAGCAATGGGTTAATTTTTTGTGTGTGTGATAGGCAATAGCTTTGTCTGTATCATTAACAGCATGGAAAGGCCCAAGTAACTTAAATATGCATTAGTCTACAGGATTGCGAAACTAAATTATAATAGTATGATACATTTATGCTGCAAACAAGCAAAGGCAATTTTGAGTGGATTAGTTTGTACTTCAATCTTTCATATGTTGCATGAGTAAAGTAACATTTGGTTTGTACGACAAATTAAGGCAATCAAACTTTAGTTCAGGGTTGCAGAGTCCAAGGTTTTTAGGGTGGAATCGGATTCCTAACAACTATAGGAGTATGAGTCGGACTTTTTTGTCTGACTCTGGAAGTCCAATTGAACCATTTTTTACATCACACTCCTAAGTTTGGAATTCCTGTTGTAATGGTACAATTTCTTATGAAACTTTTGTTGAAACAGAGAATTCTTGCTGTGTACCATGATTTCCATGGAGAGTTATTTGCTAAAAAATTCTTTTGACAGCCAAACTTCATTCACTTAACACCTTGGCGTCTGGGTGGTTTTGGCGATTTTCGCAAAAAAAAACAGCAGTTTTCGGTTGCCTTACCAACGCCCTAGCTCCTCCGCCGATTGCGCTAGAGAGCTGTTCAACGGCTCAAACGGATCGGCCAGTCTAGTAGATTGCACTTGAAAAAAAATTTTTGCCTGGGGGGTGCGGGTTTTCTGTGAGTGACATCACAAGTGAATTAGTTTTAGGGTCATTTTGGTTCATGTTGCCTGGCCTAGGGCCCAACCACCAGGCCAAAGTGTTTCGCTGAAGTTTTCATTGGAAACTAGGCTCGAGTTCGAGTCTTTTGAGCCTTTGATCGACTTTCTAGCGTTTCTGGTTCAGAAGTTACGATCTAAAATAAACAAATTAATTAATTAACTAATTACCTAATTAGTCAAATACTTTTACTAACTCACATCACAACTTTTGAACCCGAAACCCCAGCAGGTCATCCAAAGTATCAAAAGACTTGGATTGTAGCCTAATTTCCAGTAAAAACTTCAGCGAAACACTACCACCTAACGGCTGGCGCCCAGGGCCAGCCAAAGTGGGCCAAGGTGGCCTAAAAGTCCTTCACTTATGATGTCACTCACAGAAAACCCGCACCCCCAGGCAAAAAATTTTTTTTCGAGTGCAATCTACTAGACTGGCCGATCCGTTTGAGCCGTTGAACAGCTCTCTCTATACGTGTTAATGTTAAGGAGTCAGAGTTGGGTGTCAGAAATTTTGGAAATGTCTGAGTTGGGAGTCAGAAATTTTGTAAAGGAGTCGGAGTTGGTTATTTTGCCTCTGACTCCACAACCCTGCTTTAGTTGAACACCAAATACAAAAATAACGCTAATAAACATGTTGGTGAACTCATTACGATGCACTAACAATGAACATATGTAAAAAAGCTGTCGGAGTATTTACGAAGTTACGCACATCGAAAATTTCACCTTGCACAAGGTAACCTGCCTTAATGACTTCACCTACCATGGTGGCAACAACGCTGTGTGAGAAATGCTGAGTCATTGCGTCTTTGTATGTGGAGGCAAGGTTTTAGCCTAGGGTTTTAGTTTAGGGTTATGGTTGTAGGGTTTAAGGGTTAGGGTTTTACAGTTAGGGTAGTGGTTCTTAAGCTGGGTCCGATCAAACACCTAGGGTTCGACAGAGCCGTTTGAGAGGTTCAACGAAGGTCATCTGATTTCAGTAACCCATTTTTACTTTCTGTTGTATTGGGCAAAATGGGGTTCAGCAAAAGCTTGGAAAAATATGCAAAGGTTTGGTGTGTTTGTAAAGTTTAAGAACCACTGGTTTAGGGTTTTAGGGAGTGTCTAGGATTAGGGTTGAGAATTAGGAAGTGGCTCTAGGTCCGCTTGGGTGACATGATTCAAATAAAATGCTGAGTTTGTCACTTTACTGGCACCATCATGGTAGTGTAGCAGATGCATGCACATCTGCTGTTCGACTCTCACCACTTGGCGCCTTTGTTTTCATAGTAGGCTACCAGTTCTTTACTTTTTTGAAAGTTTATCAAATTATTCTGTTCACACTTACAGTTTAGGTTTGAAGTTTACGTTTAGGGATTAGGTTTAGGGATTAAGTTTAGGGATTAAGTTTAGGGATTAAGTTTAGGGATTAAGTTAAGGGATTAAGTTTAAGGATTAAGTTTAGGGATTAAGTTTAGGGATTAAGTTTAGGGATTAAGTTTAGGGATTAAGTTTATGGATTAAGTTTATGGATTAAGTTTAGGGTTTAGCTTTAGGGTTTAGCTTTAGGGTTGAGGTTTAGTGGTTAGGTTCAGGAATTAAGTTTAGGGTTTAGTACAATTCTACCAAGCATAGTGCAGTTTGTTGCACACTCGCCATGCATTACTGTCATGTTACATGTGGCAAATGAATAAGTTTTCAAAAATGAAGGTTCACTGACGGACCTATACCCACTGCCTTAAGTAGAGTTAGGTTACGGCTGGGATTGTGAAACCAATATAGTCATTGGGTCTATGCAGAAGTGACATTTTATATATGCAGATTCCCAATATTATTTCTACATGTGTTTTGAGAGCAACACTAATCACGCTTTGCTTTATCCTTGCAGATGAATTACATATTAATATACTTAAATTTGTTGCTGGACACGGTACCGTAGTTCAGCCTGTTTCCATTAATATCGTATTTGGATGTAAACAAGCACAGCAATGTCGTAGAAGACGCCAATTGGGTTTTATCAGAGTTGTCACTTGGAGTGCAAAAAGTGCTGAATCGCATTGGTCGTACGTGCATATCACTTTTACCGTAGAACACTTCAGTTTTCATGCATTTTATAAGTGTGGGTTACAGCGCGATTTGATGTCTTGTTCAAGTCACTTAACTTTACAAAGACGATAAATATTTTTCTTGCACATTTCCGTTTTTTGAAAAAAGCTACAAATCTTTTTAATTCAACTGGGCATCATGCGTGCAGCCCCACCCCTATCAAAATCTCCATTGATATCCTCTTACCAGCAGCAAAAACATTTGGCCTAAATATAGTACAGCCTACTTCACAAAATGGTTTCAATCTATTTTTACTGTTGGTGGGCGAAGGACGTATGCTTTCAATTTTACTTGTTGGCCCCTGCCTACAGTAAATACCCACACAGAGTTGTAAAAGGGCCTCATTCTGAAGCTTGAACCTGGCCCGAGCCCAAACCCGGCTCGGGTCCGACTTTTGATTTTGAAGCCCAATTTAGGCCTGAAAGCCAGATTTACCAAGGGAGTTAAGATATGCGCAACGGCAGAGTAACAAAAAATGTTGTGTGCATGTGTAGTTGCAGGTACACGGTTTATCACACCGAAAACAGCAACCACCTTGACTAAAACATTGGCATAATCTGGCATAAAGGTAGCATGTTAATCAACGATAATGCTGCGGAATCTGTTTCTCAAGAAAAAAAGAAATAATCACGGAAATATCTACAATGGCATTGTAGTAAGCATAAAAAAAACTTTCTAGGATAGCTCTGTAGATATGAAAAATCAGTTTGTAGGCTTCTCAACGCTGCAACGCTATCGCGGGGTTGATCCAACCCCTCCACGCATGCACAATGTCTGTTTCTTATCCAGGCCCATCGCCAGGATTTAGCAGCACGGGGGGCCAAAAACCAAAAGGAGGGGCCAAAAACAAAAAGGGGGGCACATTTTTAAACTACTGTATTGAATGTATACAACAAGGGGGCCAAACATGAAATGGGGAGACACAGATTTCAAATAGGGACCGGGACACCACTGGCCCTGCTGGCGACGACCCTGTTCTTATGTAAACAAACGCTACAGCGTTTTTAACACTTAAGTAGCTACGGGTATTAGTCAGACAGGCAGTCTGGTGCAATCGAGTTTGTACTCCTACGCAGTACTTTTCCACTGTTTGAAATAGTTGGTGATTCTCACCCCATGCTAGTGTCGACATCTCGCATGCACCAGGTGATATGCAGGGACGTCATGCTCCAGAAAAACATGACATTGGCCCCTCTGTGTGATGTTTGGAATGAATGCAGCAGGCATTAATTCCTACATCATCAGCCATGAAAATCGGTCCAGGAGAGCATGGCTATCATCAACAGACGGTGTTTCCTATTGGAGCTGGGGAAGGCCCTCATAACACCATGGGCACAACAGCGGCTGTCATCACCTTTTCTATCACGCCAACTGAAGACCATGATCACAGCTGTGCTTCTTTATTTTACTAACTGTGTGCGTTTGATCTCCAACTGTTGTTTTTGTCTTGCTTCTGTTTACTAGCTGTATCATGTATCATATGAAACAACACACATTCATTCATTCATTCACATGAAAATTTGGCCATCTTTGGCATGCATCCCATATACATTCCAGTTGCATTACAGGGCTATAATTCACTCAGGGCATGCTTCAGACACCTCGGTACCAGCATGAAGCAGTATAAGTTCTTCAAGTCTGTTATGTTTGTTTAATAAAATTTTTTAGTTCAATCCTTTATAAAAAATTCAGTATTTTTTAGTATTTTTCTTTTAATCAGTAACAACATCAATTAAAGTACAAAGTGACTTTATTAATGCACAAACAGAATAACATTTTCGGTGTAGTTTTCGTCATCAACCTAAATTGAAATAAAGTATTGTTTTTTTATTTTTTAATAAAGGGGTAACATCCACCCCAGGTTGGTGCTCGTGTGACGAAAATTCAGGGTTACTCAGGATTCCAGGGAACAAGCCAAGAATCACGCGAGGGATTGATCTTTTGGAAGCAACGTGTATCGCGTGCTAATTTCCACACTGCTGTCGCCTTCTCAAAAATAGTGTGAGACTAATCCCAGCAGAGAATAAAAGAACGCAGCTGTGCGTGCAAACAGAATTAGATTAAGAAAAATCGCAATCACTTCACTCACAGAAGTTGCCGCAGTGAGGAGAGCAAATCTACGTCACGAAAGAAAAAATTTGTTACTCTTAATGTTATAAAAACGTTTTGTATGCAGGACCGAAATATTTTGACAAACTTAAGCCCGAGCCCAGCCAGAGTTATAACTCTGCACCATGTCAAATATTTCACTTTAAGAGTTCTATTTGCATAACGACACAGAAATATATTTGAGATTAATCAAAGCGCACAACTGTGAATTGACAAAAACGTACCAAGTTCCACCTTCAACAAGAAAAGAATGCCCACAAAAATTAAGCGTGATTTATCTGTAAAGCAAATATTTTGCACTTGGATGAAAACATTGCTGCATTGTGGGTTTGGTTAAACTCAAGTAAATCAGATGACTTACGAACCAATGCATTCAGAACAAGCACAAACTGTTAGAGTCACGGAAAAAAATATCTTTTATTGGTCACCATTGTTGTGACATCACAAGAAGTGAAGATAAATGTATATTTTATCCTTATTTCCTAGTCAAGCCCTACGTTTTGAGCTGTAGGTCAAAATGTAGGTTACTTCTCCAACATTTTGATTGAAATCCTGTTCACTAATGGTTGAAAAGACTCTTTTGCTAAACTCCCCATCACAAAACTAAGTCTCCACAATAGGCCGAACACAAAGTACGAATAGTATCTCAAAACAAATATCCAAAATGTTTAGATGAAGTTGGTAGGGAAGCAAAAGAAAACAATCGTCATAGGACAATTACAGTATAATGAGTTGCAAGGTATTTCCAAAAACACCATTTCAAGAAAAGTAACCAAGCCATTAAACAATTCAGTCGATGGATGCCATTGCAGTAACCATGGCCCAAGTAAGTTGTCCACCACATATGACACAAAATACATCCAAACATAGACAACAAACAATACAGGAGAAAAAACGTGGCAAACACGAAAAAACGTCAGTCACGAAATGCAGTAGACGTCAACATAACACAGATGATGGTGGGCAAGCAACAGGTGAAGAGATGAGGCATGTACAGATGAGCAGGTGAGGCAAGTACATAGGTGAAGAAAGCAAGCAGCGATAACGATTGTGAGGCAGAAGGCAAGGCATGTTAGTAAAACATTTCATAGCAAAAACAAGTAACATGGGCGGAACATAGTGTTTATAAATGCACATCATGAAGAAAAGTAGATTTACCCACAGACCATTTTTGGGTGCGTTGCATGGATGATTTGTTCCCAACCAAATGCATAGTGTCACCGAATGAAGTTGAAGAGTAAAGGATGTGAGCAGGTTACCGTATTATTAGCCGTACATAATCATTATTGATTTCAGTAAGTGTTAGGTACATGAAAAACAAAACATAACAAATAAAAAAAAAATTAAGTATCTTAGAGAATTATTTAGTGCTAAGGTTTAGTTTCATAAGAAGTCATAGCTTATCTATGTAAACTTCCCATTTATTTCACAAATGTAACTGGTGTCATGTCATTGACACCATCTTTCAACTTTATGTGACTGTGGGCCTAGGAATTAAGCTGAAGTCTATGTCTGTGAGGTCTTGGACTTGGAGGTGACCATCACTTCGTTTGCCTCGAAATCGTGTTGCTTTTGTTTTTGTCTTCGGCAAAAGCTTCGCAGAGATTTGCCTAAAAATCTAACTTTCTAACATTATATACACTGGCATCATTAATTTATACGCTGTCTGTTTCCGAATACGTGACAACCAACGCTACAGTAAAGCCAGTTACATTTCTGCACTGAACAAATCATAGCTGTACTATGGTCTCTCACATGTGCAGCTGTAATACTCTCATTGTGGGTCTAGTGAAGAAAACCACCTACCACACTCCCGGAAAAGTTACGTCATTGATGACGTCACTGTGGTGTCATTGGTTGGTTGTTGACGTCACATTCCAATTTTCGTGACGATAGCATCACGGCAAAAGCAGATAATGACATCACGAAATCGACGGGCACGACCATTCGATTCTACAAACCTCCAGCTAACACCCAGCGCACGTTACCCGCCGTACCGCACTTGCATTTCAAAGTTTTTGTACGGTGCAGCCCAACCGTTTAAGATGCAGAGAAACACGGAACGAGAGTATAACTGCTAAAAGGAGTTAGTTTTGCGGTGCTTGCGCAGAAAACAGACCTGAACTGTGCAGAATGCTTCACTTTTTCTACACAATAAAGCAACTGAAAACTAAAGATCTATGACTTTCAAACAATGACTAGGAAGTAAAGCATATTACCTATAATCCGTGTGCTGCGTTTACAGCCGACTAGAGCAAACAGACTATGTCGGGGGCATACAGCGAATGCCTTTCACTGGTCACACTAGTAAAATGCATTCCTCTAAACGCTGTGTGTTTTGTGAGTAGGCAAACCACGATAGTAAACACAGTCTGAAAGGCATTGAAAAGCACTTGATGCTAATGCAAGCGAGTGAAGTATGAACCCCATAAAGCAGTCCTTTCAATTTATTGCTTAACAGTACTAAAAATTACGCTTTGAAGTGGATTGGAGACCAAGCCAACCCTACTGAAGCATGCTCGTCATGGCTCAGTGTGATTTATTCATTACTCGCAATGGCAAACACGACCTGAACTGCATTAAAGCATGCAATTTCAAGGCTAGTGAAGTACACGCCATGGCGCAGCATGCATATTTGTTGCTCACGAAAACAAAGATCATATCGGATGCCGCATTGAAAACCGGTAATTTAATACACTGGTGAAATATATCTGGCATCGTGCGGTGTACTTTATTTATTCTGCACAATAGGGTTAGCCTACTTTTCCTAGGTAGGTGAGATTAAGTGGTTCCAACGAAAGCTTGTAAATAAGCTATTAAGCAACTTTTAGGCCTCGATATTATTGTAATGTAGGAGTCCACATCTGCGGTCCTCCAATTTTACGGAGATTTTGGAACTGAGTATATTGTTTTGATCACTGAAAAGCTAGATTTGTCGCTGCTTTACAACGACACTTATGATGGTCGTTATACACAAACTTATTGAAAATATCCAGTGTTTCAAACAACGCATTCAAACTTACTTCTTGCCCCGGTCACCATCTAACCTCGTTACGCCCCTGGGGCCATGGCCTCTTCGGCCTCATTTTGACTGCACCACTGTCTGCAGTATGTTTGTACTCTTATACAGATTACAAGATAACAAATTTCTGTTTGCGTGAAAGTCCGTCCAATTGAAACGCCGGACCGTGATGTTCATCTGACTGTTTGACGCATTGATACGTGAAACGGAGTGATCGCTTTAGTTTAGATCAGTGGTTCTTGACCATGTCTCTAAAATGCCCCCTTTAGGTAATTTTCCTTTGCTTCAAGCCCCCTGGCAATAAACAATTTGTACAGGCAAATGGAGGCCTCTTTATTGGTTAATTTATTGATCAAACGTTCCATGTTGCAGAGCGCATGAATAGGGCTCGTGCCCCCATGAAATTTAATGACGGTCCCCCTGGTTACAAGAACCACTGCTTTAGATAAGACTGTATGTAACAAATCTTTTTCGAACCGGCCCAGAAAGAAACAATCAACGTGATATTGCTTCTGTGACGTCACAGAAAGTTTCACAAAGGTAACTTCACATAACATTGGTAACACAGGAGGACCACCTTGCATGCCGATACCACGTTAGGCAATGTAACCATTGCGGCCGTGAGGAATACTACAAAAAAAACGTCGCCAGTAAAAAGACACAGAATATTAAGACTTTTTAAAAACGTTTGTGCAGCCCAGCAACCCACTGCAAAAACAAGACAATTTGAGTCGAACTCGATGCGTGCTGCAGTTTCTAAAAATATAGTGAATGGACACAGAGACGGGTGCAAGCGCTCACCAAAACGTTTTCTGGTTTCTGTCC
>Ga0210059_1003233_pt1 | contig 25952 bp, 11 predicted proteins | sample Ectturendosymbi2_FD_188042 | JGI IMG/M metagenome (GOLD analysis project Ga0210059, IMG submission 188042) | Ecteinascidia turbinata endosymbiont from Florida, USA - Sample 2 (SPAdes) (version 2) | ecosystem: Host-associated > Tunicates > Ascidians > Unclassified | place: Key West, Florida... | reverse complement strand
TGACACTTTGCTGCCTTGTCAAGTAAAAATGCTTTGAGCGAAGAAACATATTTTCATTGCGTGAACTACTGCCGTTGCAGCCGAGCATCGGACAAGTCACAGAGAAAATTTAAGCAGAACTTTAATATTATTTTTTGTTTCCGACCATGAGCTGTCGCCAAACAGAACGTCGCGTTTGGATAATATTTGGGAAGTGCGCATCATTGTTAGAGTTGAAAACACCACAACAATATTGGCAACGGTCGAACCAACACAAAATAAAAAAAATGAAAAAGGGAGGATCCAGAAACGAGGCGGCCGCAAAATAAAGCAAGAAACACTAATTCACAACGGCGCGGGGGTTTCTTCGCCAATTGCAGCAGCGGTTGGAGAGCAGCAAAAACTCGAAATCAACATTATAAATAATCTCTTCGTCTGTGAGATTCACAACGTTACTGACATGAAAGATCACTATGAGATCGACAGAAATTTTGATAGTTAAGACGTTGTCGCAAAGAAAATCTAAAAGTGCAAACACAACTCGAATCAATACCGATTCCCTTGTGTTTCACCCTGGGGTTTAAGTAGCTGCCAGGTTCTCAACCCTACCAAAGATGACAATTCCAATCCTACTGCACTGTTAAGTACTACAAAAGTTGTTTGTGTGTGTTTATTTTTGTTTTTTATTTTTTGGAAATCAATACAATCAAACAGGCGCACTGTTAACTGACACTGATGATTGGATTTTTCTACAGTATGAGATTTGGTGACATATCTCTTATAACATCACAGGCCAAGTGCAAATCCTAAATATAATTATTCACTACTGAAAACGCACTCTTAATCTTCTGCGGCCAAGCACTTCTAAGCAAACTTTTGCAAGACCAGCATTCCAGTGAGCATCAGCTTGAAATCAAAACCAAACAACAGTCAATCGGTCCGCATCGAAATATTCGAAACAGGCAACGGAAAAATTTGCTGCAACGAAATACTCGCGTGTTGCGTCGCGACAGAACTCACCTTCGTTGAGGGAAAAGTGCACAGCAAAGTGGAGTGGCGAACACCAAACTGAAATGAAAAAAAAAACGGGTTTACAATTAAATACATAACATAGTGTATATTAAAACTACGTCTATCGAAGTATTTCGGCAACGAGATGAACACACTCACCAGGCTCCCACGATACCCACTTGAATCGGTGCATTCATCCATGGATATGCCTGTTGCAGAAATAAAGACTGGCTGTAATGCCTTTCCTGTCTTCACTATTTGGTCAAATGTAACGATCATGAGCATACCTTTAAAAATTTTCCTTGAGCCAGTCGATTCATAATCAACGGAGGTATAGCTGAAAAAAACGAACGCTCTTATCAAAAGGTTTTTGAGAATGGGAACCGAATGCAACATCTCCAGCTAACCCTGTAGTGTATACACGAAATGTGGACAGGATCTGGAGGTTACTCAGGCCCGGTCCACATGGCTGCTCAGTGCAAGTGTTTTACACCAAATAAATTAACAACGTCGTTAAATCAGAATACTGATGCCATGAGGTTCGTGTTAATGGAGTCGGCCGACGTTAGTGGCAAGGTGGTGAAAAAACCAAGGTGAACACAGTTGCAAACGCGAAGTATTCGAACCCCAGGGCGTTGGAAAGAAAAATCAGATATGAGTCAGTGAAATGCATACTCGACGACGTGACCTTTCAGCTTCACGAAAAAGTGAATTTTATTTAAAAATCCATTCGGTAACGCGACATGCAACTCCTCAGTTAATCCATCATTTGCTGCGCAATCAAGTGAATAAGATTTGATGACGCGTGTTTAACAGTGAGAGCAAAAACATATTTTCTTCTTCGCTCGATAATAAGCAGGTCATACGCCGATTCCAAAATCATTCTAGACCCTTATCCTAACATTCATTTGTTGCATTTATCGCATATCCCACCATAGGATATTAGTGCTTTTCGTACACGTAACACTATGATTGCTGCAAATGACTCTAAAGATACTTTTTTCATAAGCTTCCCTACGGTTCTGCCGTTCTATTCGCTCAACTCTCTTCTTCGTTTGGATTGACAAACTGACTGCCATGATTAGGCGTTTTCAAAGTCTACTCAATTCCTATTCTCTTCCAGCGAAACACATTTCTGCCAATCACAGCATGACTGCAGTTAAAGTCAAGACAAGAAATAAACTACTTATGAAGCGTCTTCAGTTAAAAATTAATTTGTGCTAGCAACAGAGCTGGCCGAGAGTTTAACCCATATGGTGTTTCGCCAACCCTTTGTGATTCAAACATGGCAGAACACAATCATTAATTCGCTAAACATTAAGACTCTGATATTTTGTATTTTCATCAACATAAATTTAATTTCTGCTCTTTAATGCTGTTGTTTTTTCTCTTGCTGCATTCGTGTTGCTTCGTGATTTGAGTCACAATAATGCATGATTAAACCATTACCACAAACGAAGAAGAGAGGTATAGTGGTATTTTTTGAAAATCCTGAAGCTTGTTTAGTCATGAAGAACAAGCTTCATGGAATGGTTTTGTAGAAATTTCAGTTTGTTTAGTGCTCAATATAGTACAGTGAAGGTAATCACGTTTTGATTCTTTAATTAGCTTCATTTTTCCGACAAGGCGCACTGTAGCACTAATCGCTACCAAAACAATGTTGTCTTCCATAAATTTGCTACTTGTTTTAAAACGTTGAATCAACCTTGCAGAGGTGATCAGTGCAAAGTGTCTTAGCCAATGGCACATGAGCGTAAATCTAATATTACAACTTTGGTGAATTGTTGACAAGTAGTGATAATGTGTGGAAAATGTACCACATCGAAATTTAGTTAATTATACTCACAAAAAAATAATGCGGTAGGAATATTCACTCAAGACACAATGTACTACTGGCGGTGGCGGCACATGTACCCCACTTTGGAAACCCCTGCAGTTTGGGCAGATTAATTATGAACAAAAAGCACCATTGATACAGGAAAAAAAACTGCGCAATAACCCCTTGCCCGAGCAGCGCAGTTTTTATTTGTCAGGCCAGTGTTTTTCAACCGGGGTTTTGCGGAACTTCAGCGTTCCGCGAGTTGCTGCCAGGGGTTCCGCCGAAAGTGCCTGGGACGAAATTCCCAACCGCAGTTCTATGCCGTTGTAGCAATATAGACATTTGGATCATTGCATAGGGTTCCATGAGGAATGCAAACATTTGCTGAAGGTTCTGCTGCAGCAAAAAGGTTGAAAAACACTGTGTTAGACGGTCGGCCGGTTATCTGATGATTCCAAACGAGGTGAGACCACCTTATTCATTGCTGGTAGCTGGAGCCTTACTAGCAAAGAAATTACTTATCTGCATCGTTTCACCCAAATTACGGACAAGTGCGTACCAACGTAGACAAGTTCAATTAACTTCACTCCACAGGTGGAACAGGCAAGGAATCTATCGCAAATTTTGAACAGGAAATCGATTTCACGTAGCACTACGCATCGTCAGTCCTTACATCTTATTCAAATAGAATTATCTGAAAGCCAACAAAAGTAAGCGCCCAGACTATATCGGTTAAATGACTGGTAGACCACGCCCTTCATGAAAGGACAAGGTTGGTGATGGCGCCCAGTGTTTATTCCAGTGATGGCACTGGGTTGTTGTTCAAACCCAATATCATCTGCAGCTGATCGGTGGTCTGATGCTTTTACGTGAGTGGGAATCCACTGCTGCGTGGCGTTCGAGCCAACTGTGCAGCGCCGAAAGGTTGGGCGACAATAAAATACGATGAGAATGCAAACCCAGCATAATGTCGAGTTATTTATAGAGAACAGCCAGAATTTATAGAGCAGCCATGCTTTGCCTCGGTTTCGCAGCTTGAAAGGCTGAGTAATAAGCAACGTTAGGACAAAACTATGCACAGTTTGTTGAACGATACACAGTTGAGGGAAAAAAACAAATGAGTCGCAAAGCCTTTTGCTGTAGTCATACATTGCACTGCAGAAAGCAAAGATACCATTGGTGGCAATCATATCACACGTCCATAACAACAGAACCGTTGTCAACGATAAGGCTTACCCATGCCGGGCAGAGCCATTCCTATTCGCGACAGCGTCACTTGGAAAATCGCTTTCTTTGCAGCCTTCGTGGAACTTCCCAGACGCTCCCCAGACTCGGTTGCCACAGGGATTCCCTCTGTTAACTCCCTGAGAAGGCAAAAATTAAGCCGCTTGTTTGTCGTATCGAGTAAGACACAGCAAAGCACTGGTGATGCGCGTTCAGGAAAAAACTTCGCGTAGAAACGCTACAAAACATATCGTATGGGGATTGACGAAGCTTCACTCTTCAAATATCGAAAATCGTTAATCGAGGTGGAAATGTGAACAAGAATTGACAGGAGGCAAGTTGCCTTAAACTTAAAAAGTTGACTGTTAATTACTTTAAGTTTGCGTTGACGGGTGGCACTTGAGCATTCATTTGGTGTAATACAAACTAATGTGAAAACTATCTTTAGCCTATAAACTATACACAACAATAATTGCTTGCGTTTTCCTCTTTCACAAATTCCCTTCGTATGTTCTATTTCAAGCTTCTGCAGCAACACGTGTTGACCACAACATACCCAGAAAACGTTTGTTAATAATGATCTTCACACTGACGCCAAAACATTTAGTTTCATTTTATATCTCATTCTATGCGTGAGCCTTCATTTTTGATCGTGGCAGCAGTAACGCAATCCTTACGCAAAGTTTTACCTTCGGACAATTAAATATGACTGGAATCGTGAATTTCAGGAAGTAATCATACCAACAGTTTAAATTTGATTTTGTCACGAAACGAAATTAGTTTCTAATAGAATGGAGCGAAACGTCAAACTAGCGAGCTGGTCATCGTAGCAGTGATGAAGGGAACATCTTCAAGGCGCATTGATTGTAGGCGTCAGCAGGCGCTATTTCTAGTGTAATTACGGGTATGTCCAACCGCGGCCTGCATGTGGCCCAGTCAAAGGTTTTGTGCGGTCCAGTTTAGGTTTTCGCTGTAGTATAAGTAGACTACATACTGACAACCAGTCCTTACTTTAATAATCTTAAATTTGACGTTTTTGATGCAGGTTGTCCTCAGAACCACTTTATCACGTCCGTACTGCGTGTTTGGAGATTTTTGTATGTCCACTGACACCTTGGCGCAAAACGTTTTGCTAGTTTTCTGATGTCTACCCTTGTTCCATTGGCAAGAAACTTGCCTATGAAATCACACTTACGGAGTGGTTAAAGGTGCCAAACAGTCGTTACCATGGCAGTTAGGATTCGAACGCTTTCAGTACATTAGCTTAAACTAAATTTAGTTTGCTAAGACCAAAGTAAGTCTTTCATTGCGTGGCATTCATTAGTACGGCCCTGGTTAAGATTGTGACATAATTTTTGGGTCAGTAAGCAATTTTGGTTGGACATAGCTGTTCTAGTGTAAAAAAAATGAAATTTCATTTCACGACTGGGGGGCTAAAACAAACTTTTTCCAGTGCCACGGACACTCGTATCGCGTTAGCTAGATAGTAAAATATGGGGGGAAACTTGTCCATCTCTGCCACTAAAGATTTAGAAATTATTTTCAAGCTCTGACCTGCAGCGAAAACGAACAAAGCTTCTGGTGTTCGCAAAAGAAGCGGTTCAAATATTACCGTATTCATACGCCCCCTTCGCCAATAATTTTTATGGTTTCTCAACACATGTGTTTTCAATCGTTATCATCGCACACGTTCATGAAGCTCCGAGGCCGATAAGTTCGTCTCTGCCTCTCAACTCTAGCTTAAACAGGCTACTGGTTCAGGGCGCAGTCAGTAGTGCGTTTGGAAAGACAAATCGTTTTTTGTCAGTAATGACGTGACTAGCGCTGCGGCGTTAAATGTCACACACCTTGTAACTTACTAACATTTCAACAGAAAAACGCATTGTTACGAACATAGTCACGTGGAATTCAAATTTCCCGCACTGGACATGAAACAAGAACGGCCTCAAAAGCCTGTTTTTTATGTTATGGTAAGAACATTTCTGCGTAACAACAAGTTTAATTGTTATTGGCAGTACAAGCCGGCGAGTGCCAGTATGACATGCAACAGTCTAGCCGGTCGTTCATACCTGCTTCGCATCATCGGTATGTTGATGCAGTTTGCAGAAGCCACTGCTGCAAATGGGACATAACGGCCAACCAAAGACGGAAGTTTCTGAATAGAATAAAAAATCCGTCACAAATTATCATTTCCTCTAATCTTAAATTAGCACTATTTCTCCCCTAGTAAACAGCATTGATACACTGCGGCACTGCGCCTAGAAAGAAGTAAACGCGACAGACAAGACCACTGCAACTGGCCTCAGACGTCACGAACAACAAAAGCCGCTGCGATAAAAGCGTGAGACAATGCAGTCAACTGGCTTGTTTATCAATTAAAACCCTTGGGAGTTCGACGAAACGCAGTAACGGAACCGAATACAAACAGATGAATTAAAATGGATGAACAAATTAAACATGCTGAAAAGTATAGCCACAAATATCGAAAGCAAATTATTTTGTTTGACGTTTCAACTTAGTCACAGGCCATCTTCAGAAGAAACAATAAATTGCACTGGTGGTACAGAAAATTAAACATGCCAGTACCTTCGTTAGCGCATTCAGCGAGAGAGCTGTGGCAACAGCACCTCCTGTTGCCAGAACGTATGAAGTTAGCAGACGTCTATAAAACAAAAGGGAGCACGTAAAGTGGTACTGCTGGTAAAGTAAGTCGCATGAAGACAATCACAGCGCCCAGAGTTGGGAATTTATTCAGGCAAGTGAGTCGTGAAATCGGTGTCGTCACACAAATAATACGTTTCATTCTATGACATCACAGCGTCTATTTCAGCGTCAAGCGGGTCAGCGTTCGACAGGAAACTGCTTGGATGCCACGAACCATCTGCTGCTTACGATGCACAAAAGGTGAAACAAGCTAGGAGTTAATTGTTGTGCCTTCACAACCACACACAACAAAGTACAACTCACGCAAACAAGGCGCTAACAAGGAAGACGCACGCAGACAGTTGAAAGAACACAAACATAAACGTGTAGCGGTAGAAAAAAACATACGCACAGATGCCGCTACCAAGGTACTTTGAAAGAACACAAGCGTAAATATGAGGAAATAGTGAAGAACACATATAATAATCAGTATCACGTATAGATGATGGCAACACTGTTAATACGATACTTTGCATCGCTGTATGCTGCTGTGATAAGTTCCAAGTAGACCAATTCATAGCATGTATGAGGGAGTGGGATGGTGCGAAGGGCCAGAGAGAATCGGGTTGCTGCCCTCCCTAAGGGCGAAGCTTCTTAGTTACCGTGTACACAGCAGTGTTTCCCAATCCTGTGCCGCGAAATTTTCAAAGCTGAGAACGACTTTGTTGAACCTTCCAAATACGACCAACCCTGCTTTTTTGAAATGCGATTGGCAAGCCTGTTCTTGGTCTACTCGGTACAGCGTAGCACGTTTGTGTACCCGTCTCTTATGCAGCAATCCCTTTGGAATCATCCTGCAGTGACTGCGGTATAATAAAATGTACAGTAGACATATGAATTCGCAGCTTCAATGTATTAGTTAGGTTTCATTCAATAGCTTTGAGGAGCCGCGTGAAGGAAATTGAGTTGCAACTTGCATGTGCACCGTGGCAAAAAAAGGTTGGAAAACACTGGTAAAAGGAACAGTTGATTAATATAAGTAAAAGTATGTTGCTCTGAATACAAGGTATTGTATGCGTAATGTGTTCATACTATAGTAATTGTGTGGTCTAATTTTCCTTGATCGTATTCATTTCTGCATGTTTCGCGTTCGTCCTAGCCCTGCCACGTTTCCAATGGAAAATACCGTATTCGTCCACATGGTGTGCAAGATCGGAAATATTTTGTTGTTTTCCATGTCCTCTTTGGAAAAGACAAAACACTTAATCTGTACCCCTATTCAAATAACCTTCTAACTTCATGTCACATATTTTCCATCCATCAAAACGTAAGCACCCAGTTTTTTGATTTCATTCACCCGAGACCTTTTTCTAAACGCCTCCTCCTCCATGTAAGCATCATTAATTTTATTTGAGTGTTTGTGTTAATGTGGATGGGCAGTGGGCACAAGAAAAACGGAAGCATACAATCTTTCTGCCAGGCAACACAGTTTTTGTAACTTTTCTTCAACTTGTCTGGAAGTAACTTGTCGAACTCTATTCTCATCCACCACCGTGGACATCACCTCTTTCTGCTGGAATAGGACGCTGCTTCGCGACGATGGACACGTTTATAGAGGAACAACAGCTCAAGCTGATAGAAAGCAACCACGTTCGAAGCCCGACCGCTCACTGAGAAGCCAAGAGTTGACTGATTCTCTACGAACCTATTTTCAAACTTGCAACAACCGTTTTTTTCCATCATTTCATGAACTGAACAACAGAACGATCTTCCATTCAATTTTGTCTCCGAATAATAGAAGACCGAACACCACCATAAATTAAACTTTCTCACCTCATCTACATAAATCTTGCGTATTTTCAGGTACAACGCCCTAAGACATGCTTTCCACAAACAGTGACATTGCTGATTGATCTTATTATGTTCACGAAATTGATCAAGGCTTACTTAGTACTGATAGGCGCTTCTCCGCTTCTGTTCGTGAAATTAACGATGGCGTTGAAGGACTGATTCACCCATTGCCAGAAAATGACTTCAGGCTTTGATCTACAGAGATTGGCAACGCGTTAATAAAGAAAATGATAGAGTATTGATTGTGAGTTTCGATTTTACTTGTAAAAAGTCATCAGACATCCAGTTATCGTCATATTCATCGGAACCTGAGCCGACATTCGGCCAAGGATGAACATTTTTTGGTGGGTGTCGGGGTGGAACGCACTGTCATACTGATACTTCGCCTTCCAAAGGTCCTCTTCAGAAATTCCTGAAGGTAGAGGCTCTCCGTTGCTGCAAATTAAAACTTGTGAAAATAGTTTAAAAGCATCTATCTAGAATCTAGATAAACCGGGGAGCGCTTGAACTTGCATCGTGTCTATCATTCGTAAATGTAACGTTACCATGTAGAACAGAGAGAAGTCACTCAGGAGGACGTGGGTCGCCCAAAACTTTTGCCACTAAAACTTATTTAGCATTTTTTGCTGCGTATAAAACAAAAGTTTAAGACAAGAACAATTAATTACTGCTAACGATTAAAACAGTTTTTTTTTTAAACGTCCGATATACTTCATTTAAATCAGTGGTTTTCGCGTTGCTGATTCCAGAACTACTTCGCCACTCTCTGTTTTAAAGACACCACACTGCACGCGGTTTTCTTATCATGATGTTATTGTAGAAAAAACAATACAGCTCTTTTAGCTCCTAAGCATCATTAACTGCACGGGTATGAGAAGTCACTTGCATACATGAGCAATACATTAACAAAGTTCCAGCCACACGAACTTTTTGCAAGTAGCCTTGCAATGCGTGCTTGGCAGAAATGTTCTCACTACCTGATGATACCTTCATTGCAAGTTTAAAAACATTGATTTTGTAATCCAGCCACGAGTAACCAAACAGCAGACCTAATGAGAAAATAGCATTAGTAAAAACAAAGTCACCAACATAGAGTGTCTACAGACATGGCAAGGAGCAATTAAAAAAACATAGCAGACAGTGAGGCGTTAACCCTATCTAATTGCAGCTTCACGCATGCTTAAAGTGGGGAGTAGAAAATTCAGGCACTGGTTCGCTGCAAAACGCTGATTGACGAACATTATCTTGAATCAGAATTCAAAGTGACACATCTATTTACAAATCAATTATACTTAATTGCAAACACATCTTCTACTTACTGCCATACTTGAATTTTAACAAAGTTTGTTACATCTGACAAAAATTTGAATGGCGTGAAATTTTCGGTTGACTGTGAACTTCTTAAAGTAGACAGATGAATGTGTTTAAATAAATTATCAGTAAATAATTCTAAATCATACAACACGGTGTGTTGTATCATACATCAAAAACTACATCACGGTGCATTGCCAAAAATCTATGACAATTTTTAAAAATATATTTCTGGTGTTCATTCTTATAAAACCAGATTCACTGACAACCAAAATTATTTTATACCAAGGGTTTCTACAAATCCTGGAAAAAGCAGTTCTTTTAGAGGGGCTGCACTCTGGACAGAAATAGAACAAGAGTCTGAAAACCTTACCGCATGCTACCTTCTGCAAACATATAGGGATTGTCTCTTGTCATATTATGAACAGACCCATACTTACTTTTTGCATCTGTCTTCTCCAGATGCAGTATGCTTTTGTATGCTTTTTTTGTGAATTGTATGCTTTGTACATTGTATTTTGGTGTTGTGAGATGCTTATAATGTGCTAATACATTGTGGCAATGTGTTTCATTTAAGAAAGTTTTGGGGCACCTGGACTGGACAGCTTCAGGGTTTTTTTGGCATCCTGGTTGCGAGTCCATTCTAGCAGTGTTAGCTTCCATGTTGCTTTGCTGTTTTGTAATCGTAACAAAAAAAACTTACTTAAAATTAAATAAAACACCCAACTGAGTGAGTTTGGATCATGATGAGAGCAGGTATTATGATCTACATAGACCAAAGTTTTGTGAACACAGATATATAATAAAACACACTGCTGTCCAAAATTTTCTTGAAATCTGCTTCAGTTCCTTCGGTGTAATGTCAAAAATGATTGCATTGCAATCATTTCCCAAGAGTATGTCAAGTCTGTTCTGTGAAATGTGCATTTAGTGCTTTTATAAATAGAGTTTTTTACTTCTTTAAAAATATATTTGAACATATTTTGAAATGTTTAGAAAACTAATCAAATTTCCATAATACTTGTTTATCTTAATGAGCCAAGGGTACACAAGCAAGGCTTTTATTAAGATGTACCTAGCATTTTTATATGTACTGAGTTACATAAAAACTGCTGATGAATTCTCTTCCACACAGTTCTCAAATCCTGGTGATGTTCATGGCATTAAACACAGTAAGGTTAAGTTTCAATTAACTTTAACTGACTAGACAGGTAAGATTAAGCTAGACTGGTTTCAATGAAAGTTTTCTGTGAACAGAACACTGTAAAATCCTACTTTTCAAAATTATGTGTGTCATCCAGTTGTTTGGGATGGAGACGGTGGACCGTGCATGCACTGTTGAGTGTTGTGAAACAGTAAATCAAGATGTCACGTAAGATACACTAACCAGCATTAAAGCACACTTGGCCACATTCTTGTGTAAACTGAAACTTTATTTACACCCACCTTACTTGAGCATATATAACCTAGACTCAGTGAAAACAAGCGACAGCTCCTGTTTCAGGTGGCCTTGTAAAAAATTGCTCAACAAAAATTTGGCTAGCAAGTTCTGGTTTGGCATTATATGTTATATATCTATTTTGAAAGAATACTTGCCCTGTTGCCTTGTTTCAACACACCTTGTTTGTGTTGGCTCTGGAGCTGTGTGGTAAGAGTTTTGTATCAGGATCACACATGCAATGGACTTAAAGAACCAACAGTAATGCGACATAGTTGACTTGTTTTCAAAAAATAAATGAACTTACACAGACTTGAAGTACAATTCCTTGGCCTTCTCCAAGTCACTACCAGAAAGCAGCAGGTTTGCAGGATTTGTAACTGCAAATGGACACAAAGATTTTGACATAAAAATTCATTAAATTTATATACAAAAACAAACCTATTGCTATAAACTTACACCAATAGTTTTCAAAAATAGCTTTCTACATTAACTTGTTTTTATCCTGCATCTCAGACAAAATTTTGAAAAAAGATCTCATAAATTATTCTAGGAAAAAAAACTGTATTTCTTATCATGCATTGCCAGCTGTTTCCAGGGAACAACAAAGACTTTATGTTGCGGAAGCATGCCAAGTAGAAAAAGGGGAAAAAAGCATTTTCCATGGCTTATAGCACAAGCAACACAGCAATTTTTCTTGAAACAGAGGAGAGGCATTTGTCACTATCCAGTAATTTAAAGCCAAAAATAACTTTTGTTGAACATCATCATTAGAATTTTTCTTCCCTAATTTTTACAGTAGTTTGTTGTTGTTTTTGATTTAATTTGCCAAACAGCCGCTCTAAAAATGAAAGTAAAACAAGTTTTCTAAAGCTAAACTGGTATCAAAACTCTTAAGAACAAACCAACGTAAATGCAGGGCGGGAGCCCATGCAATTTTGGATGAATGGAGCCAGAGTCAAAAACTTTTAGAGCCGGAGCCTGATTTTGGGTTCTGGTGCCACAGCCCTGGTTTGTGGGGCAAGTGAGTTAATGTCTTGCAGGGCGAGCATGGACTGCGATGTGTAAAATTTATAGTAAAATTTTCCTTGTTTGTTTGTAGAACAGTGCTTCTCAAACTTTTTCGCACACTACTGTCCATCAAATGTGTCATTCCATGACACTTCATCTATTCGATGCTGATGTATTAACGTAATTGCACAAATAATACAGTGGGTTTTCAGTTTTCACTGACAGACCAAGTCATTTCAGAGCTGGAGACAAAACGCTTTAGATGTCTAAGCTGGAGCCAGAGCCTGAATTTTGAGTTACGACTCAACACCCTGCGTAAATGAACCTTGATCAACCATTTTCAAAAAGTCAAACAATAAACTATGCACTAGGATTGAGCTCCATTAAACTTTTCAGAGTGCTTTGGCACCATTGCAATCAGGGTTGTGGTGTCGTAAAGAGTCGGAGGTTTTTGGTGGAGTCAGATTCCTGACAACATCATGAGTCAGAGTCGGATTTTTTTGTCAGACTCTGGATGTCTAATTGGATCATTTGTTACATCACACTCCTAAATTGGCATTTCCTGTTGAAATGGTACAATTTCTTTTGAAACTTTTGTTGAAACAGAGTTCTTGCTGTGCACCAGAATTTCCATTTATTGTAACAGTCGGAAATTTTAGAAACGGAGTCAGAAATTTTATATAAGGACAGAGTCGGAGTTGAATATTTTACCTCCGACTCTGCAACCCTGATTGCAATTGTACAAAGTTATACTGATGAAACATTTGCTGTGTTTACATGACACTTAGTAATGGTGTCTTCCTCGATTGTGGCCATCCAAAAACTGTGGCAAACATTGTCTACAATCTTGTAACCACTTGCATATCAGCCACAATCCATTGTGGCTTTCAAATTTTGGACCACCTCGCAAACAGCAGGCCACTAAAAGCCACAATCTATTTAGAGGCTAGGTTCTTAAACTGGGGGTGCACCCTTCGTGGTGGCATGGAAGGTACGCAAGGGAGAAATGGTTTGCTAGCGACATATTGTAGAGAAGCAGGATAACGGCAAATAAATTGTTGCTCTGTTTTTTGTGTTTGATTTTGAGGTTAGCTGAGATGCAAGTACCACTGACAAATGCCAAAGGGGGAGTGCCTGCAAATGTTTAAGAACCTATGATCTAGAGCAGGTGTTCCAAACCTTTCTCTGATCACGTACCCCTTCAGCATTTTGATAGATGAGCATGTAACCTTAAGTTTCTTGTGACAAAAAGGCTGAGTAAAATAACAAAAATCCACTGAATTTTCAATAAAACTTTTAGATTTTTAAAACTACAAACATAGACTCTGTTTTTATGTCTTGAAGTGAATATATTTAAGAAATAAGCATTATAAAGATTTAAAAAAATATTATTCATTGATATATGTATAAATATTTGGAAATAAATAATACATAAATATATTTTCCCTTTTATTGCTAACCTCAAATACCTTAAGAATAGGCAAATGCACCCCTAGGGTTGCATGTATCCCAAGTTGGGAATTCCTGATCAAGAGGATGACTCAGCAAGAAAAAAGCCACAATCTGAATCAAATGTGCCATGTAAACACAGGAATTATTGACAAAATCAACTATAAAATGCAAATATTAAATTTGGTACATTCAAACAAACATGAAATCGGGATCAAACTACTTTGAAAGTACACATGTTTAAATCGCCACAAGCAACAAAGATATACCTGAATGTTGACAAATATGAGAATTGCATCGTTTTACACAGTTTTTAATACAGGCATTGTGTCAACAGGACTGATTTTACAAGATACTGACTGTTCGTGAACTACTGAAAACTAGTTAACGAATATAACATTTGCTATGACAGCCAAACAAGTTGGTCATGCTCACAAACAGATATGTTAGCATAACACCCCAATGCCAATTTTTATTAAAAATTATTTATGGTGATTGCGATCAGTATGAGATGATCTGTTCAAGCTAAGGTTACTTTGTAAAGTATGTACACTGTACAGCAGGCCTGCACAACATACAGCCCACGAAAGCTTTTCTTGTGGCCCGTGAGAACTTTCTCAATTGTAGAAAATGTTGCAAAAGCTCAACCTCAACTTTGAACTAATTTGTTGTTCCAGAATTTTTTCCATACTACAACAAAATCTCTACATTAAAATAAAATAGTTTTGCGCCCTATGACAAATTTATGTTGATAATTTGGCCCTTCAAGCTTTGAGTTGTGCAGGCTTGATGTACGGTATTTAAGTGCACCACAAACCAGCAGAGAAGCAATGATCTTTTTTGTGATTAGAGAATACAGTAACACCTGCTCTGATTTTCTTCACTAAGCTAGTGGCATCGAAATTTCATCTTGTATCAAATACCAAACATGGAAAACTTGCTAAAGATAATACAAATAAAATGTTTTTTCTTATTAAGGGATATGAAAACTAAGTTTACATAGCTTCATGCTGTTTGCACTGCATCAGGAACAATGTTAAAAAGAAACAAGGAACAAACCAGTAAAAAAATGCTTTGCCCGACCAATGTATGTTTCTTGACTCCATCTTGGCTTTGTTAAATCAAGAGAAGAAAGGTCATGAACAGAATCAGACATAATAAAAGATTCTAATTTTTTGGCAAGGTAAAAAAAGTAAATAACAAAAGCTGTAAAACATGAAATATATATAGTCAATAAATATTATTAAATTGCACAATTTTTGGTAACAGAATGCAGTTTATCAAAATTCTATTGACATTATGATAAAAAAGCTACACTTAGATTTAATGGTTAACATATGTGTGAAAAAATCATTAACACAAAACAATTTGCAAAGTGGACAATGATTTGCTTTCACTAACTTATACAGGCTAATTATAGAGTACAAATAATATTTGAAAAGAGAACACAAAATGTTTGTTAATTTGCAGAAAAAAAACTAACAGCCTGTTAGGTTGCAGCATAACACATTGGATACTGGGTAGTTTCCCTGTGGCGAAAACTATGGCTACTGCATGGTTTTGATGGGAAATTCAAATTCCAGAAGGTAGATACTGCTAGGCGTTTTTTAGCTTTAAGTTAAAACAATAAACCTGGCAAACATTTTTTTGTCTTTACACTAATCAATTGCCAATGTATCAAATCATTTCAAAAATATTTTAGTCTACATACCACTGCAATAAGCTTGGGCCTACCGGAGTCATTTTTTACAAGAGTTTCACTTCATTGGAAGCATTTTTTGAGACAAAAAAAGCAGCTAACACTGGCATTAACTAAACCTAATCAACATGTCTAAATATTCTTTCATAAATGTTTGCAATACATTCTTCAGCATTTGGCAGCATATCAAAGCACTTCCACCACACAAAATTTTAGTCCTGGTCTCATCTAAGTTGCCGAACTCAAAAAATATGCTTTCAAACAGCCTCTAAACCACCCCTAGTTTGGAATCATATTCCAAAACCTAATATTATTTAAACTCAGTCCAGGACCATATTTTTAGACCTGTTCCAAGCAAAAAAACATGACAACCCTGGTCCCAAAACACGATTTTCAGTAAAAACATAAATTTACATCTGTCGAGAACAGTGGAACAAATAGTTTGGACATAGATTTAATTGGACAGTACTGAAAGTGCAAAGTAAAGCTTGCAGTCTTTTCACAGAACTTTATGAGTAACCACTTTTCTCTCATAAGCCATTTATTTCAAATAGCATAGTATCTGAATTTGTTTTACATACCAGAGCTTAGCATCATTGAGAGTTTTAATAAAAAATTAACAATTGCACCTTCAAACAAATGAAAATAGTTTAAAATTGTAGCTTGATTCAAGGCTAGCAAAATTTGCAAAAAATTGTGAAAAATTTTCACATCATCTCATTAACTGAGCAGTAGAACACATAAAGCACACTGATGTCTCTGAACAAAAGTCTGCAGCAACACCTTCTGGTGCTGCTTCCTGATATTGCTAAAGTTGCTGTATAAATGGCCTGACTGATCTGTCCAATGGTATATTAGGCAGTTGCTACCATGGAATGCACAAAATTCATCAAATCCATGTGTGACCAAGAACCATGCTCAGGCTTTATGCAGAAGGGCCCATTCAAAAAATTTGCAACAGTTTATCCCATTAGCCATCCAGTAATCAGAGACCCACACTATGCCCACTAGGTATTTGGGAAAGTGAATTGCAACAGTGCAGAGTGCTTCTACTCCGGAAGACTTGAAAGCCACATGACTGTAATCTTGCCCTAAGCTAGTAATTGGAATTGGTGTTGATCTTTCAAGGAATCTACCTGCCATTCTCTGTTTGAATCATAAAGTTATAGTGATTCCACCGCACATATCCACATTTATGTGAAAATAAACAAGGGTGAAAACAGCTAAACCTGCTCATAAAATGTTTTGCTAAGAAATCTATTTCATGTTAACTATGTATCTTCAGTCTGGAAAATTGCAAGTGAAAGCTTACAGGTAAAACGACGAAAGACTAAAGCAAGACTTCGAGAAAGCATGCAAACTGCAGTTTCAAACATACGCTATAAAATGTTAATAGAGTGGCTTATGCAACGCTCTTAATGTATTGTTGGTAATGCAAAGCTATTGAATGCAATTTTATTTTATTGAATATTGATGTAATGTTAATGTTCTCTTATTTACTTGTTGTTCTCATTTAAACTGGTGTTGCTTTCCTAACAAAGTATATTGCAAGCTACAAGCAATGCACTATATTGTTGTAAGCAATGAAGCTATCAATAGCATTGACTTTATTGTTCTTAAGTGCTAGGGTTTATTATACAATCACTATATAACACTACCATCATCTCTATGTCCCCTTATTGTTTCATCACAAGTTACATTAAACCACAGACTCTTTCCTAAATTGCCTGGTACCACTGCCATATAGATACCATTGTTGTCATTTCCAGTCACCAGACATATCAACATGTCTTTTTGCAAGATTGCTCAAAAAAGGGAGTGTCTTAATAAGCACTGGTGATCTCGGTTGCGACTGGTTATAATATGTACGTCTTTAAGAAATCATTGTATTTTTTGCAATTTTTTCATGTCTTTGCAAGATTGCTCAAAAAAGGAAGTGTCTTCATAGACACTGGTGATCTTAGTTATGACTGGTTAAAATATGTACATCTTTAAGAAATCAGTGTATTTCGTACATTTTGCAATCTCAGCATCTGCTGCTGCAAAACCTGATTAAAGGGTGCTGTTTAGGTAATGACATGGAGGAAAGGTGTCCACAACCACCATGTCATACACCAGGGTGAGAACTCAAAACCAATGGTTCTTCAACTAGGTTTGATCGGACCCTAAGGGTCTTAGGGTTCGCAGAGCTGTTTGAAAGGTTCGACAAAGGTCATCTGAAACATGTAACCCATTTTTACTTTCTGTCATATTGGGCAAAAATGGGGTTCGATAAAAGCTTAGAATACTATGTAAGGGTTCGGTGTGTTTGTAAAGTTTAAGAACCACTGCTATAAACTATGGACCCAAAGATAACTCATTGTATCTCTTACTGTTTTCCATCAATCTAACACAAGGTTACCCAACCCGCAGCCCGCGAGGTTGTTTTAAGTGGCCCGCGATATATTAAGTTCGTAAGCAAAGTTTCTAAATATTTAGTATTTTTTATAGACTCAAATATATATATTTGCCATCAAAACACACCAAAATTATGCCTGTTGTTTCTGTTGTGGACCTACCACCCAAAAACTTGTATAACAAACGCTTCAAAAATATGTCAATTTTTTAGATTTGGTTTACATCCATACAAGCTAGCAAAACTGCGTGCAACTATAGGACTCACTATCACCTTGTGTTATCCCATAAAACTTATCAAAATCAAGGGATTTGTTACGTCGCAATAGCTTATTGTTACGTCACAAAAACGTTTGTGGCCCGCAATGAATTTCCTCATGTGAAAGAGGACCGCAACACTAAAAAGTTTGGGCAGGTCTGATCTAACAGGTCTAGGATGATTGGGATATTGATCTTTTTATGATAGAGTTAATTACTGAATGCTTAAAACAGCAGCCTGAATTTCTAGAGCAAAGGAGTCCATGGAACCTTAGGCCATCAACAGTTCTACCACATTAACATTTTGCACATTTATAAAATATAAATAGTTGCTCTAATCCAAAAACCAACTGCAATACAAAGCTTATCAGGACACATAAAAAATCACATCACAACTAGACAACAGTTATTTACATAAAAGATGGAAGGTGATCAATCAATGTATGAAAAGTTGAGAAAAATAGAGATGAAGAAGTGTTATTCTCATGAAACGGGACAGGTACAAAAGTGAATGACAATGGAGGTTATGAAGAAGAAAGACATGTAGCAACCATGAAATTATGTAGGACACACATGAGAGTGGTAAAACAACAAATTTTTAGCAACACAGACTGAAGAAGCAATGATACAAAGTTGCCCACTGACCCTGATGAAGTACCATGTTTTTTCATAGCCTGCCTGCCAGACTAGTCCTAGGTATTGAGGTAAGTAGACATGAACAAGTGGAAATCATGGAAATCAAATAGAAATGGGTGGAAATCATATCAACCAAACAGAGATTTTAAACATTGCAACAGATTACAATGGTTTAACAATAAATACTACAAACTGAACCCAAAAGTAAAGGGTACATGAAAATCAAAATATAAAAGCAAATTTTAGCCTATGTGAATACGTTTGGTAATATAAAGACAAATCATTCACATGCCATGACATACATCCACTCATCACTTACCTATATCATGCAGGGCCTATGAGAGAAGATATCAGAGGTACATAGTACTAGGGCATAGAATGATCAAATTACACATATGCTAAGTTTTTCTGTAGGTAATGGCTATGGATCCACCTGGCATGATGCGGTTCAGATAAAACGCTGACTTTGTTAGTTGAATGACAGTGACCTCATAGCACAGTGGATATGTTTGAAGTATAGTATGCCAATGGTTTTTGGTGCAGTGCTCAGCTTGGCGACTTTCATTTTGGTAGTGGTGGTTAAACAAGTTCCCAAACTTTTCTCTTCATATTTACATAACCCCCAAACCTAACCCTTTTCTCTTCATATTAAGGTTTACGTTTCGGTTTTAGGTTTAAGGATTATGTAAAAGGGTTAGGTTTTGGGTTACCTTCAGGGTTTACGTTTAGAGTTTAGGGCTTAGGTTTAAGGTTTTAAACTTTAGTTTTAGGAGTTATGTTTAGGTGTAAGGTTTAGGGATTAGGTTTAAGAGCTTGGTTTAGGGGATAAATTTAGGAGATAGGTTTAAAAGTATAGGTTTAGGGATTGGTTTAGCTTAAAGGTTTTAAACTTTTCCTTGGGGGTAAACTTTAGGGCAGAGGGTTCACCTTTAAGGTTTACGTTTTCTACGTCTCTACCAAGCCTACTGTACTCTCATTGTGCGTTACTGTCACATTACAGGTGGCGGATTAATAAGGTTTTAAATATCAAGGTCCACAGGCAGACCTGTAGCCACTGCCTTTTCTGTAATCAAGCCCAAAATTAGTGGTGTATAAGCTAGTTGCCAGTATCACAATTACTGTAATATATTTCTAAGGAAGTGACTACAGATACGCCTGGCCTGACGCAATTCAAATAAAAGGGTCAGTTTGTCATTCAAAAGGCCAGGGTCTCGTAGCCTCTGAGGGATTATGAGTTACGGCTACTATGCCAATGGTTTTCGGTTCGACTCTCACTTTACCCACTTCACTTTTTTCTTTACTTTTTTTCTGGCTTACATGTTACCTTTATGGGTTAGTGTTAGGTTAGCATTAGGTTAGAGTTAGGTTAGGGATAGATAGGTTATTAGGTTAGTGTTAATTTAGCCTTTGCTTAGGGTTAGGTTAGCATTAGGTTAGGGCTGGGTTAGGATGAGGTTAGGGCTGCAGTTAGGGTTAAGGTTAGGCTGTATCTTTTATGTTTATTTCATTTCTACCAAGGCTTAGGCTACTGCACTCCCGTCGTGGGTTACTGTTACGTCACAAGTGAGATATGATATGAATAAGTTTTTAAATTTCAAGATCCACAAGCGTATCTATAGCCACTGCCTATATTTAAATCTTGGTATGGTTGCTGTTTTATCTATATTCTAATTACTATAGAAACAAGTTATACTGTTATGTAGTGTAGAAGTTTCAACGCGAAACCCAGAAGCTAGGGGACCCGGTACACTACTGGTCTTCATACCCACTGGTAAAATTCTCTCGAAGACCCTGGCTATATGAGATATAACTCTGAATATACTACTGTATCTCCTGAGTTTTCCTTTAAACATTATGGGCCTAGACATTAGCCTGAAAGTGAAAGTCACTTGATTTGATATCCCTCCCTGTGAGTGTGGTCTTGACTTGCTTGATGTCTCATCACTCTTCCAGTCCTCATATGCGTGTTTTCGTCTAAATTTTAGCTAAAGTTCAAATAAAAGTAATTCTTAGTATTCAGAAGAAGTTTTCATCCGCTCACATTTGTTCTTCTCCTTCACATTACCAAGCGCCAAACGGCCTGAAAAGGAGCACTGCGGTATTCTTCAGCAGTATCGCCCTGCTCACGAAATTCAACTACCAAGGCACTATGAAACATAAGCCATTGGGTGAAGAAGTGGGCGTCGTCAGATCAACTTTTACGCTTGGTTAGATTGAACCAAAACACGATATCGAAATTCAGTCCACGGCGCAGGGGCCAGTTATTGGAGTCTAGAAACTCGGTCTCAGGTTAAACGAGTCTCGTGAACGAGACCCATTTTCACGAGTCTCGCTCCCGAAGGTTTCAGGTCTCGTCTCGGTCTCGAAGGCTACAGGTCTCGGTCACAAGCCTACTGTAAGTTTGCCAGACATCCTTGAGCGCCAAGCACTGTCCTTGAATTTGCTATCAAAACGCGTTGTGTCCTTGAATATTTTCCAGCGTCCTTGAAAATCCTTGAATAGCTAGTTTTCAAATTGTTCATTTTTTAACTATTCATTACACTGAACATTTAAAAATAAAGAGTAAAAAATGCAAATCACCACAATAATGTGTAGATTTGTTTCATCTTCAGTTGTGCAGAAAAAGGAAACCCTTCAAGGAAGGTTGTGTCATCATAATATGTTTTGGTTAGTTTACAACTTCGTACATAGTTAGCTAACCTGATTTGCCCATACGTCAAAGCTTGAAAGAGTGAAAAACAGCAGAGATGAGCATGGACAGGACTGGATCGGACTGGATCAGGTCTGAGGCCAATTTTGGCCGGATCAGTACAGGATCGGACTGCAATTTTTTGAAATTGGCGGACGGGACTGGATCGGATTGAGAAAATTTTTGTTGTTTCAATGTGATTATTCTGAAATTATAAAAAATTTTAGTTCTGATCCAATTTCACAGTTTTGCTAAATGGTAGTGTATATTTTGCAATCAAATACAAAAACTCTGCTGAGACAATTTTGCGATTCGAACTGTATCCACCTTTTTTAACATATAACCTTGAGATCTAGTAGCAACATGAAGATAGTTGAGTGGTTAGTGTCTATCAGTGTTTAACAAATTGGAGATTTTTGGAATTCTAATCCAGTTTAAAATTTCCTTTCAGTGAACCGCTCCGATCCTAATCCGGTAAACCCTGTCGAAATATTTGATCCAATCCGGTTTATATCCGAAAAAAAACTCTGATTAAGCATTTTACTGCATGGATCAATGCAGCTTGGATATCCATATCTGATCCGGTTGGGTTTTTTCAAAATCCAGTCCAATCCGGGTCCGGTTCTGAAGTGCAGAATCCGGTTGGATGGCGATCCGGAGACCGGATCGTGTTCAACACTTGTGTCTATGTCTGCTGTACGATTGTTCGTTGGTTCTGCTCTCACCATTTCCTTTGGCGTAGCTTGCAGAGGTTACACTTTTGATAGGAGTGCTTTTAATGTACTCTTTCGAAGAGCTTAGGGTTTACGTTTAGGGTGTATGTTTAAGTTTCGGTTTAAGGTTTACCATTAGGGTTTAGGTTTACGGATTAGGCTTCGGGTTTAGGTTCAATTTTTAGGTTAAGGTTTTGGGTTTAGGTTTGAATTTTTGGGTTTGGGTTTTGGGTTTAGGTTTTGGGTTTAGGTTTTGCGTTTGGTTTTAGGTTTATTGTTTTAGGTCATGTAACAGGGACCTTATGCTAATCCAAGTATATAGTCTTTGTCACTTGACCAATCCAAGCAATCGGATTCTCCTAATGGCAAAATAACTCCAGCAGTGCTTTTCCCTCTGGTGCCTACTAGACACTTCCCTGTTAAATTTTGGAAATGCCAAAAGGCTGTGTCTATTTTGCCTCATGAAGCAAAAGCATTGCTGGAACTATTTTGCCTTCAACCAATCATATATGGCTAAAAGCAAAATAGCTCCAGTAGTTCCTTTGCCTCATGAGGCAAAATAAAAATACATGATTTTATATTGGCGAATCAGGACTGGATCGAACTGATGATTTTAAAAAATTTGGCGGATCAGGTCTGGATTGGATTCACTTTCATTGGATCAGGACTGGACTCGGACTGAAAAATTTCACAATCTGCTCATCTCTGGAAAGTAGCCATGGGGGTCAAAAGAAATCTTTCCTGGAGAGGTGCAACGCTGACATTTTGCCTATCTTTTCCAGGTTGTTGATGTTACAATGCAAACAGATATTCACAAAATGCTTTACTGTTTCTAAACCACAAAGAAAATGTCCCATGAAAGCACACACTCTATTTGCATCAATTTTGAAATCTTTTTCAATTGGAGCTATTTACGAATTTGCCACAAAGGTGTACTTTCTGTCATCCGTTACAGCAAGGGTGTAGCATCAGTGAATGCAAGGCGTGCAGTGCATGCTTTCATATCAGTGAATACAACCTAATCACTTCAAAACTTTAAATCAAGTTTTAAATCATAAACACAAAGAAAAATTAAAAAAAAACACCTCGCAAGAATTCATGTTTTTTGCAATTTAAGTTAGTTGTTGTGAAAGATACATTCAAACGTGTTTGGTTTTGCTACTGAATTCCGTTAAAAAAATTGGGTAAACATGCATGCAGAACGGGAAACACGCATGCAAAACAGAGATGATCGGATAGTGTTTTTTTACTATCCAATCCTATCCTGTTTATGAAAAATGATATCCGACCCGAATCTTTATTTGGTTGAAATCATACAACCGTATCCGAAAAGTATCTGAAAGTGTATTATGATGCGCAACATATATTTTGGTGCTTTGTCTATTTCGCCTCATGAGGCAAAATAACTTCTAGAGTTACTTTGCCTTCAAGTGAACACAATTGGTTGAAGTAGTCACATGACAAGTTTGGAAAGCATGTCCTGCTTCGCTGACCATGGCATCTATAACAGCTCAGTCCCATGCATGGATGATGGTTGGTTTCAGGGCTGGCAAACAGTCAGCAGCTTCTTGTTTGTATTAAAGTCAACGGTAAGCTAAACCGTAACAATAAACACTGAACCCCTCAACTTAAAAGTTGACCCTACACCTTGACCATAAGCCCTGATCTTAGACCCTAACCATAAACTCTTAAATCCCAACTAATTGTCTCTGTGTATTGTACTTGTCATATGACCAGGGATTTAGGGGAGTGGGAATGTGTGGGAACGATGTTCTTATAGATTTTTTTGGTGTGGGAAAGCGTTCCTATACCTTTCTGCACTAGTAACCGTAATTGAAGATGTGAGATTTAAACGATGACATTAAAACATGGCTGCGATCTCACAGATATGCTAGTGACATGCAGATTTGTACTGCTAGTCAAAAGTCTACAGTGAAACAGGAATATTCAGAGTAGAGGTTATTGCAGGCAAATGCTCACTTTATTCGAAATATTTAGTGTAGCCTTCCTCTTTGTTTGGTGTAGGAACGGTGTTCCCATACCTCTTTTTCTAGCACTACACTCTTGCACACGACCACTTCAACCAATTCTGTTCAAATGAAGGCAAAACAGTCCCATCACAGGTTTTGCCTCATGAAGCAGAATAGACACTACCTGAATGAATTGTGCCACTTTGAGCCCTGTCATGCTCACAAGCAGAAAGTTTCACATATCTTGCAAGCTTGACATATCGCTAAGCACTTTTGCAAGTCAATTGCGTTAAGCACTTTTGCGAGTCAAATGCATTAAAAAGCGAACTGAAGTTTTGCCACACAGTACCGTAGCCACAAGGGATCTTTGATGGGCTTAGCCACTCCGAAACAAAGCTCCAATCCTCTCCGAATTTAAATATGAAGCACTATAACACAGTGATGTTTGTTCAAGTTTCAGAATGTCAAGCCCCACTGCACAAATGTAAAGCTCTCCAGCCTACAGAAGACTTTCTGGTGACGGTTCTGTTGCCACACCAAGCTTTTCATTAGCCATTTATTTGGTAACAATGGTTAGATTTTAATACCATCAATGAGTTCACAATGAGTAATCCTTCTAAATCCTACCCAATCCTGCCAATTGTTTTCATTTTTTAATCTTACCCAATGTTGCACTTTAACCAAACCTAACTAAATAGCAGTGCTAGTCTACAAACCAAACAGCATTCAAATTAACACAGTGGCCTAAAATATGTTAGTTAATATGTTGATAAAATATGTTAGTTATATTGAAATGACTGACTAAAAATTCAGTCTAACAATGTCACAAAACAACAATTTTGCATATCATGTTTAAGAAAAATAAAGCGGTCTGGCCATCATCCAACAACCTGTCAATGCATTTGCAGACACACGTAGAATAGACGTGAAGACTGCAAGGCCTAGTGTAGACTACAGTTCACATTAAAAGAGCTAGGGTGCTCTAGCTAGTCGGAACTAGAGATCACAGTAGGCCTACATTAGCTAGCGTTAGTCCACGTATAGGTACGCAGCAAACAACGTCCTTAATGTATAGGCTACTGAAAGAGCCCTATCTTGCCACATCAGGAACAGGAGATTAATGCTGACAAACTTGGTGTGTCTAATTAGCAGATTAAGAGGGGGAATGGGATTACATTACGGCACAGAGATTATAGCATAGACAGACTGGGGGTCATGGCACAGAAGGCTGAAAAAATGCTTTTGAAGATAATGAATGAATGATTGTGCCATGTTCAACTTTTTCCAAAAGTCTGAATCCTCGAAAAATCGATAAAAGCGTTTCGGATACCCGTATACGCTGTCCGTTTGAAAGCAGTTTATTGGATATCCGTATCCGGTTGCAAACTCACTAACCTGTTGGATATCCAACTGGCAAGCCGGTGTCAAGCGAAATTTCTGACCTTTGCGAAATTTCTGACCTATTATTGTTTGCCACATATTGTGCTTCTCAGAATGAAGAAATAAAGTTTGGTAATTATCTTTTTTGTGTGTGTTGTGTAAATTAAAACTCTTTGGTTAGATGTCATGTACCTGCAACAAGCTATAGTACGGGAATAACTTCAAACACTGAAAAATTTTGGACTTAGTCCTAGACCTCAATTATTTTTCTTTTTCTCACCCTTACGCAAACCCTAACCCGGCACCCCTTAACGACCGCAAAAAAAATAAATTGGCTCTAGTTTTTTTGGTTATAACTCGCCACCCGCTATAGCTAGAGAGGTGTTCAAACCCTCTATGGATTCAGCAAGTCTAGTAGTTTCGAGTCAAAAAAAAAATTTTTCAGTTTTGGGTTTGGGGTTATCTTGGGGGGGCGTC
>Ga0210059_1003232_pt1 | contig 25960 bp, 14 predicted proteins | sample Ectturendosymbi2_FD_188042 | JGI IMG/M metagenome (GOLD analysis project Ga0210059, IMG submission 188042) | Ecteinascidia turbinata endosymbiont from Florida, USA - Sample 2 (SPAdes) (version 2) | ecosystem: Host-associated > Tunicates > Ascidians > Unclassified | place: Key West, Florida... | reverse complement strand
ACTAACTAACATCACAACTTTTGAACCAGAAACCCCAGCAGGTCATCCAAAGTATCAAAAGACTCGGATTGTAGCCTAGTTTGCAGTAAAAACTTCAGCGAAATACTACCACCTAACGGTTGGCCTCTAGGGCCAGGCAAAGTGGGCCAAGGTGGCCTAAAAGTCCTCCACTTATGACGTCACTCACAGACAACCTGCACCCCCCAAGCAAAAAATTTTTTTTCGAGTCTAATCTACTAGACTTGCCACGTTTTTTGAGATTTTCGCCGAGTCGCTAGAGCGAACAGGAGCGGAGATATTCATCTGCAAAGCCACGTTTGAATCAGCTGCTTTATGCGAACCACTTGAATTAACCCGGCAGCCAAGGTGTTAATACACATTGTAATGTAGCATTATGTGTGATTTTCACTACTCCACGATACTGCTAAGGTAGTCTTATAAAAATATTATTTAGGGAAGTATTACTCAAAATAATACATCTAGAAATGACAATACTGTTGTTTTTCTGCTTCGAGAACCTATGGCAATTTGTCACTGAAATGTTGCTAACTGACAATGACATGCTGCCACTCTGTTCCATTTTCGACTCGTTGGACTACATTTGCATTAAATTGAACCCAATTGATTGAAGTGTTTATGTGACTAGTACAATATGCATAGAGACAAGGATTCAGGTTGAGCGGTTAGAGTTGAGTGTACACTTCACACAACGCAAACAAGAGGCTGCTAACAGTTTGCCAGCACTGAACGATAGCAATACTTGTCCATCAGATTGAGCTGCTATAGTCATCACAGTCAACTGAGTAAATCATGTGTTCCAAACTTGTCATGTGACCAGCGCAACCAATCATATTTGGCTGAAGACAAAGTAGCTCCAGGAGTGTCTCTTTTGCGTCAGTGTGTCTATTTTGCCTTAGACAACCTGTAACTTGTTTGAGTAATGCAAAAATATCAGTATCCGCATCAGTTATTGGGAATGAAAAATAAAAAAACATCAATATTGCCCATGCAACCTAATGGGTTGATCTTTATCTGGTAGACCCAGGCGTGTTGCAGTTGCATGTAGCTAAAAATGTTTTGGAAATGATTTGATAAGTTGGTATTTGGTTAGTGTGTAAATGCAACAAAACGTTTGCCAGGTTTACCATTTTAGCCTAAAGCTGGAAGCACCTAGCAATATCTGCCTTCTGCAGACGCAGACACCATTCGAATTCCTACCAAATCCACCTGGTAACCAGTGGCACATCTAGCCTGGAAAGAAAGGGGTCTGTTGTGGAAAGCCAGCTTTCGATATCACTTTTCAACATAAAACCACACTTTCTCTTAAGACTAGAAATTGATTGACCGATGAATTTTGCGATGTTGTCAAAGTATTATATCAGCAAAATTCTGCCGAAATACAGTATATCAGCAATGTTTGCTCATAAAAGCTGCTATGCTATGCTAGTTTTCTGCACGGAGTGTTCAGAAACCCAAGTTTCTGCTTTGGCTCCGATTAATTTATAAATGCAGATCCTCTGTACTGTTTCTTACGACACAAGATTCCAGTTAGCAAAGACAATGAGAGGAACACTTAAATTTCAAACACTCAAAAGATTCGGCAAGTCCTTGGGTCAGCAATGAAAAAAATTTTTTGGTTTTGGGTTTCAGTTTTTTTGTGAGTGACGTCATAAGTGGGGTAGGTGTTTAGCCACTTTGGCTCAGTTTACCTGACCATGGGCTAAACCGCTAAATGGCAATAATCCAATCGAGTTTCAAAAGTTTTGACCTAAACACAATAAGTTTGGAACCTGGAATCTCAGAAAGTCGATCAGAGGCTTGATAGACTTGAGCGAAATACTTCTATCTAGTGGTTAGACCTTAGGCCAGGTAACACAAGCCAATGTGGCCAAAAACCTACCTCACTTACGATGTCACTCACATAAAAACCACAATTTTTTGTCATTGCAGACTCAAAGACTTGCCGAGACTTCTGAGGGTTTGAACAGCTTTCTAGCACAATTGCCTGGTGAGTAATGGAGTAGCAAAGTGGCATAAAAATAGCAGCTCAAAGCATGACTTTTAGGTATCATATTTGTACACTGGCAGTGAAGGTGTCACAGGAAAATTGCTCTTGTTCAGATTGTGATACCTACATAAATAGCACCAATACATCACTCTATATCAATTAGAAATCTACTAATATGGTATTTTTAGGGCTGATATTGATATATCGGCCATTCATGGACCGATAACCACTATTTCCAAAATTTTTAAATCTTGTTTGCTGCTTCATTTTCAAAAATATAGTGTATACTATGACTTTACCTTTTTCAAAAAACTTCAGAAATCAAGATTTTGAGCTAAATTTTTTCAAAATGCAGCAATTTCAATATTTTGTTATGATTTTAATTGGACTGATTACTGATGATGTTTTTGTTTTGGCTGTGATGGCCAACATGTACTTCATGGTTCATCTTGTCTACTTGTTTATGAAATTGTACCTGACTAGCATTGTTGCAGGATACGTGTCTTGAATTGGTTCGTTGTGCTTTCTTGCACAAGTTGTCTGGATGCGTGAGGAATAGTAAGAGCATTTTGTCAATACGTACAGAGGCCAATAAAATCAGTTGTTTTGGCCAATACCGATATATCGGTGAAACACAAATATCGGCCAGGTCCATATATCAGTCTATCTCCAATATCAATGGACTGAGGAAGCTGGTAACTGCAAAAACTTGCGCCTTGATTTTAATCAAATAAAAAGAATAGAACACATGTTTGATTGTACGCCCCCAATCTAATTGTTCGGCTTTACTAGGTCAGTTGATTTGTGCCTGAGCAAGAGAGAAACTTATAATAATCTAGCCAGAAAAATTTTGACAGTATGCCACTTTGCCTCATACCTTCTAGACTTTGTAAAATGTTATACTCTTACTTGTAAACCATGTTGATTGTTGCTGGTGCTGCTGACATCTTTCCAGCAGTGTATTCTGACTCTAAAAGTGCTTGTTAAGCCATTGCTGTGCATGGGTTGGTTAGCAGTTATTGAGTTTTATGGCGTTTTAGTAAGGTCAGCATTTAAAATAGATTAAGTATTCTGCTCTTGCTTTTCGCTTGAAGCCACAGATCATGTTTTGTTTTTACTCTTGTTTTAGTGTCAACATTTGGCTAGCAAGATTTATTTACTGCTTTAGCAAGACTGACGATGTGTTTGCTTTAAATATATGCATGAAACTAGTTTCCCTGTGAAATAAATTGCTGATGGATTTACTTGTGCCACTCCTGTGTCTTACAATTGAAAGATAGATACAAGCAAGCTCGAATCATCACAACAGAATGAAATAAGAACCACGCAGGCAGATTCCTGAGAAGCTTGCCATGAGACTAAAGCTAGTTTTATTATTGTAGAAAAAATGCATGTTTTACCAAAAACACAAAAATGCAAGGTGCAATAAGTTGTGGGATTGTTTTTGTATTGACTAAGTAAGTAGTTGGTTCATTCAAACATCAAATCTTATAATAGGCAGTGAGTGTCATTTGAACAAGTTGTGATCTGCTGCTTGCTCGTGTTTTTCTGCCAAGACATTTTTGTCATTTGTTTAAGCCTTTTCTCTAATATAGCTTGGAAAGTTTGTCGTATTTTGTTTTCAGCCTTTTTTGACTGAATTGATGTGATTTTTTTGTCATTTCAAAAGATTTGGTCAATGACTGACAAATGACTAAATAAAACCAGATTGTTTGATTCTTGTGTTCAATTGACCATTTCATTACTGAGATGTACCTTTGGTTTGTCAAATTAATAGTAAAAAAAGCAATTCAAAATTAATATTATATGTAATGCTGCTGATAATTGTCGCACAGGTATATTAGGTGAAAATGGGAGAAGAACCTGAAAACCCTGATTTTTCTCAAATAACTGAAAAACTCACTGAAGATGATGACAGTTTAGATACATTCTTCAAGAAAAAAGATAAAAAAGGGAAAAAAAAGAAAAAAAAGAAGGCTGAAAAAGGTATAGTTTTTCCAGTCTTTGTTTACAAAAAACAGTTGCTTTGATGGGCTGTGTATAGCATTGACATTTTCACCAGGTAAGAGTTAAATTCATTCTTGCTTGTTTTCTGAAGAGCTGTTGTGCTGGAGCAGTTGTTTACCCTTAACATTTTGAGAACCGGTCTACAATATATTCGTACTTTGATTTCGGCCAAAAAACAGCAGTTTTCGGTTGCCTTACCAATGCCCTAGCTTCTCCGCCGATTGCGTTAGAGAGCTGTTCAAGGGTTCAAACGGATCGGCCAGTCTAGTAGATTGCACTCGAAAAAAAATTGTTTGGTTGTGGGATGCGGATTTTTTGTGACTGACGTCATAGTAAAGTAGTTTTGGGGTCATTTTGGCTCATGTTGCCTGGCTTAGGACCCAACCGCTAGACCAAAGTTCTTCGCTGAAGTTTTCATTCGAAACTAGGCTCGAGTCTGAGTCTTTTGAGCCTTTGATTGACTTTCTAGCGTTTCTGGTTCAAAAGTTATGATCTAAAATAAACAAATTAATTAATTAACTAATTAGCTAATTAGTCAAATATTTTTACTAACTTACATCACAACTTTTGAACCCGAAACCCAGCAGGTCATCCAAAGTATCAAAAGACTCGGATTGTAGCCTAGTTTCTAGTAAAAACTTCATGGAAATGCTACCACCTAATGGTTTGCGGCCAGGGCAAGGCAAAGTGGGCCAAGGTGGTCTAAAAGTCCTCCACTTATGACGTCACTCACATAAAAAACCGCACCCCACAAGCAAAAAATTTTTTTCGAGTGCAGACTGGAAGACTTGTTGTGCCTTTTCAGATTTTACCCGGTTTGTAGAGCATTCCGGACCGGAGAAATTCCCACGCAAAGCCATGTGTGTATAGTCTTTTTTTCCGAAAATCCCCGAAACCTAGCGGACGCCAAAGAGTCAACATTCGTACGTCGATTTCGGCCTAAAAAACAGCAGTATTCGGTTGCCTTACACCAGCTGTAGCTCCTCTGCCAATTGCACTAGAAAGCTGTTGAAGGGCTCAAGTGGATCGGCCAGTCTGGTAGATTGCACTCGAAAAAAATTTTATTGGCTGGGACGTTCGCATTTTTGTGAGTGATGTCATAAGTGAAGTAGTTTTGGGGTCATTTTGGCTCATATTTCCTGCCCTAGGGCCCAACCGCTAAGCCGAAGTTTTTCGCTGAAGTTTTCATTGGAAACTAGGCTCGAGTCTGAGTCTTTTAAGCCTTTGATCAACTTTCTGGCGTTTCTCGTTCAAAAGTTATGATCTAATTAGCTAATTAGTCAAATATTTTTACTAACTTACATCATAACTTTTGAACCCGAAACCCCAGCAGGTCATCCAAAGTACAGTCGAAATCGGTTAATCGCATCGTCAATTTGCCAAGCTTTTTTACGCGATTAACCGTGTCCATTGATTGACAGTATCCTGGTATCCTACACGTCAATACCGAACGTTCATCTTACACAAAAGCTTGAAAGTAGACCGCTAGACATTTTAACTGTTTATGCGATCATCACAGTTTGTAGGAATGAACGCCTTTGCGCTACTGTTACAGTACTAAGTTGTTGTTAAGCAAAGTGAGAAAATGTGTTGTGTGACTTCAATACTGTACCAAAAAAGGAGTGCCTCTCTGATTAAGTTCAACAACACACGTCTTCTGAGTGTCTGTCTGATGTGCTAACAAAAAAAGTTATTGCGTGCTTATTCTAGCGTATCCACTAAGTGACGTAATCTTATCGGTTTTTCGATGAACGAACGCATTGAGCCTTAGTAACGCAGAATGTTGGGAGTTTTACAATAACAAAACAACCTGATGTAATGGTTAATACAGCACTGTATCCCGTCGGCTTGTTTGCCTTCACAAGTGGGCTTCTTGCTTTTCGATTTCAACACAAGAAAAAAACACGAAAAAAACGGAAATCAATTCTTATTAAAATAACTCTCAATTGTAGTTTGTTTAATATTTTCCGATATGTTGTTAAGCTGTTCCACAGGAAAAAATTTGTCCATGTCCATTCCCCGAACATTTAGTCGCTGCGGGTTGTGGGAGATCTTGTGATGATTTTTGTGTGTTGGTAAGGATAATCTTGAGCAACTAAACACTTCGTCAAAGGAAATATGCGGTTAAGTGATACAAGTCTACAAATCAATCAAGAATTCCTATTCGATTAACCGATTTATGCGATTAACCATTGAATTTTCTTCTCAAGTGAATGGGAATGGTTTGGGATTATGCAATGCTATGCTATAAAGCGATTTATGCCTTTAACCTACATGCGATTAACCGATTTCGTCTGTATCAAAAGACTCGGATTGTAGCCTAGTTTCCAGTAAAAACTTCAGCGAAATACTACCACCTAACAGTTGGCGCCCAGGGCCAGGCAAAGTGGGCCAAGGTGGCTTAAAAGTCCTCCACTTATGACGTCACTCACAAAAAACCCGCACCCCCCAAGCAAAAAATTTTTTTCGAGTGCAGACTAGAAGACTTGCCACGTCTTTTGACGCTTCGACCAGGTCCGTAACCCGTGCAGGAACAGAGATATTCTCACACAAAGCCACGTGCGTTTAGGCGTTTTTTTTCCCGAAAATCTGCAAAAGCAGCTGGACACCAAAGTGTTAACCAATGATTTTCAAAATTGACTACAATCTGGTTATGCTTGTTAGAGTTACTTTTTATCAAAAACATGATCAAATGAGATTTCTTGAGTTGCGTATTTATTTACATTGTCATGTGCATGTTTTCTGTGTTCAGTAACTCCCAGTTCTGTATGTATTCCATAAACATCTAGGCTAGGGGCAGGCAATCTTTTTCAGTTTGCACGCCGAAATCGGCTTAATCAATGACAAAAATTCTTCCTTGTGAGAACATTCTACTTGACATCCTTAAAGGTGTATGGTGTATGTGAAGAGCCTTGAAGCACATAAGGGTTAAATAAAATAACGGATTGTTAACAAACGAAAATGAAGAAACGGACACCGGGTTTCATCAGATAATACTGCAACTTGTAAGTTATTAACTTTTTCATTTGAAGGTGGGAGGATCTCATTTCTGAGGCCTCGCTCACGTGCCGGATAGAAGTTCTCCTGTGCCAAGTTTGGCACGCATGCCAGAGGTTGCCCACTCCTGATCTAGGCAAAGATTGAAAAGCTCAAAGTTGATTTTGTGGAATTCTGTGTGAATAGAATTGTTTGTCGTCGTGTAATTTTGCGGCATCCTCATATTTTGCTTTATTTTAAAAAGTGAATAGAAAACTACAAAAGTATTTTGAATGAATGAATGAATTTATTTGCTAGCAGGCACGTCCATAGTCAATCATTCACTGTCTGCACACCTCAGGTTTATCAAAAAACAGAACATTTTACTATGGTGTTAGAGGCTGAATCACAGGGTTACAGACACTTTCTCAACGGAACGTTTTGCAATAGCATTGAAGGCAGAACCACATCAAATGCATCATACAGTTTTTACTATATGGCTTTCTCATTTTCATTGCTTGCTTTTGCTGAGGTCCTTTTTGAAAAGTAGCGTCGTTACTTGAATTAAACTGTATGGAATGCTGTCTTCTGCAATTTCCAAATGCCTTTTTTTAGATTGTGAGGATAATGGAGAAGGTTTGAAGACAAGAAAGAAGGATATAGAAAACAAGAAAGAAGGTGAAATGCAAGGAGACGATGTGGAAAATGTAAGTTTGATTTCAATACTGTAAAATGTTTTCTTCAGTCTTGCACATCTGACAGGAAACACAAATTGCCATCTCTTGCTATTTGTTTCTTTGCAGACATGAAGCAAAACCTTCTGCACAGTAAATTGTTGCATTTATATGTGATCTGGACTATTGTTTGTGACAATCTGGACTTTTCTACTTAGGTTTAGTACATCCTGTGGAACTAACAAATGAGGAGTTAACAAGGGTTCATACAGTGAGGCTCACATTTTTGAAATGGGTTACAGTGACATGATTTCAGCGTTCTGTTTGTTTTGTGTGATGTGTATCAGACATAATACATGAGGTTGCTTGCATTCAATTAGTAAAACATGCATCGAGCCCATCGTTCCATAGAAAACATTGGCAAAATTATTAGTGGTGGTTTATTGATTTATTAAAATTTTGAATATAATTGGCAGAAGCTCGAAAGTGTGCTTCACAATCAATGTATTTGTGGTTTACATAATATTAACATGTTCCCTGCCAGTTAATAAAATATTTCATTCTTAAAAATCAGCCTAAATCAAGCAGTTTTTGTTTGTTTTACCAACTGCAGAACTCGCCAAGCGGTTGTGCTAGAGAGTTGTTCAAACCCTCAAAAAACTCGGCAAGTCTTTGCGCCTGCAATGAAAAAAATTCTTTTTATATTTGGGTTTCGTTTTTGTGGGAGTGACGTCACAAGTGAGGTAGGTATTTGGCCATTTCAGCTCGTCTTACCTGGCCTGGGCCCAACCGCTAGACCAGTGGTTTTCAAGCTTTTCCATGCAGCAACCCATTTTGCAGCCCAATTTAACGTAACAACCCCCTTCTGAAAATTTCCAGTCAGGCATATGAAATACAGTTATGGTAACAGAAAAAAAACGTACAATATCACTATGTTGATCAAAGACTCATTTAGTAAATTGATGCATATGGTAGCTTCATTCAGAGAGACCGTGCCATATGCAAATCACTCCATAAAGTGCAACTCATCGAAAACTAGAATGACTCCCTAGTTACTGTATTTACTCGATTGTAAGCTGCACGACATGGTACTAAAAGTAATGTTAGCTGCACTTGAATGTTCCTTACTTAAGCCTCTGAAATACTTTCGCGTACTAGCACATTTTGCGTTTATTCGTATCCCTGGCAATGGATGTTTCACCACTATGACTGTCTTCAGCTCATCATAATCCTTCCTGTAATGGATGCGCACGTGATGCGGAAGAAATTAGAATGTGAAAATAAATTTTGGTTGAAAAAAATGTAGCCAAGGAAAGACTGAGGGTCATCTATACTTTCGATAAGTAAAGAAATAAAAAAACATAAGCCACCCTTGATTGTAACCTGCCCTTGATTATATATAAGCCGCACAAAGTGAAGAACCAAAAACCTTTTAAGCCGTGGCTTATAATCGAATAATTACAGTAGCTGCCACAGTCAGGTGTCTAATTTACAAACACATCACATTCTTATGTCACAAAGTTATTCATGCAACAGTGCTGTAATGGTCATAATTACATTCATAACAACTTTGAATGAAAAAGTAGGCTATCATTTCGGTGATCCTATTCTTTTGGCTACGACAAAAAGTGATTCCATATATGAAATACAAAATCTAGAAGTGATTATGAATATTTTTATCAGAATCTCTTGTAGCACCCAGAAGAATGGCAAACGACCCAAACAGAGTTCGTGACCCCAGGTTGAAAACCACTGCGCTAGACGAAGTATTTCGATCAAGTTTTCATTGGATACTATGCTAGAGTCCAAGTCTTTTGAAACTTTGATTGACTTTCTACCATTTTTGGTTCAAAAGTTAAATTACCTAACTAATGGATTAATTATTCTGCTGTTTTTAGGTCACAGCTTTTGAACCCAAAACCTTGGCAAGTCATCCAAAGTATCAAAAGACACAGATTGTAGCCTAGTTTCCAGTAAAAACTTAAGTGGAATGCTACCATCTAGCGGTTTGGCCCACGGCTAGATGAAGTGGACCAAAAAGGTCTAAGACTACTCAACTGATGACGTCACTCACAAAAAATGCTAAACTCAAAACTAAAAAACTATATTTCATTGCATACTTGAAGACTTGCTGAGCTTTTTGAGGGTTGAACAGCTCTCTAGCACAATCTCCTCGTGAGTTACACAGGCCACCAAAATCTGCTTGAAATCGCCTTGAAGTGAAGGCGTTGAAAATAAGTGTATATCAAAATGAATGAAATGAAACTACATATCAAATGAAAGTTTGCTGCTTGTCAAAGCACAAAAGTAATTTGTGGCTACAGATAGTTCAATTTAAGTTAGTTTTTAATAGACCTTGTTGCACACAATCACCAGATTATGTCGGAAGTATATCAGTGTTGAAGCCAAACCTGAGCTACACATGTTTGACTAACAGCTTAACGTTGTGCAAGAAAAAAGTCTGAACATACAAACACATTCAAATGACTCCCAGTGCATCTGCACTAATTATCAAAAACATTAATTATGTTTCAACCAATCAAAAAATTTTTAAGGCCTTCTGAATACTTACAGCATCATGTGAAATACTTAATTTAATGGAATTTATCCATGGCCAAATTGCCTCTGCATTGCCATCATCACCTTTCATAACCCTCTTCCTGTTAATGATACTGTAAATCGATGTTGGTCTAAAAATTATTTTGCTTGACCTTCAAGCTTCCAACAATGTCTCATTAATTTTCTGGCTCTTGTGACATTGAACTTGTATTGATGCATGAGCTTCATCACAACTAGTATGCCATGTGTAATTCCTACTGCTATCTGCGCATTAGCAACAATGGATAGCATTGTCATTAAACTGTGCTGTGTTTCTTCCTTTGCTGGATTGGTCATCGTTAATAGATCCAGCTTTTGCAGTGGGTTTCAGAATGGAAGTAAAAAGGATTATACTTTCAGAAGTTTCTTCACCTCCGTTTCTAAAGCAATCCTTCGAGTTCTCTACATTTTCTGCATGAAAACTTGTTTTGTGCAAAATATATTAAGTTCACCACATATCTTAACTGCAAAAATCAGCTATTATAAATAGTTCAGCTCTGACTGGTCATCATTTCAAACTGTTGCTGTTGCGAGAGCTAGTCCTGCTAGTGAATATGGAGCTGCCCTGCCTGCGCAAAAGAACAATGTTTGCTGCTTTCTCAAATCGCTCACCCAACCACTGCTATATTAGGTTCACACCAGGGGCGCATCTAGGTGGTCTGTCTGGCTGTCATGACAGACCCCTTTGCACCTCAGGTACTCAGCATTAAAGCTGATAAAAGATCACACGCTGTCACTGCAGGTCTCTAATGCGGGTGTTTTGGAACAGGCAACAGCCTACATTTCCCTTGTAACGTTGCATAGTACTATTACGAAACAATAACGTCCCTGCCTTATCTAAATAGCACCTGCGCAGTGACATGAAACAATTCACGTTTTTGAACACTCGAAGTTGACATTGCGTCGAACGCATGTGTTTCTGAATTTCCTCCACTGGCAGTACCGGCCAGTGTTCCCTCTAAGATTTTTCTAAGTCGGCTGGTGTCCAAAAAGTGCCGTCAAGATCAAAAGAAACTTAGGCATCCTTGGTAGATTTTCCTAAAATGCATCCATTTTCAACGAAAATACTTTTCATCAACGGTTCTTGGTGAATGACTAAAAAAAATGTAAAATGGTCTTCACTTTTTCCAGCACGTATACACACAAGATTTTATGATAAACGAACAAAGAGTCGTCACAGAGGCAATAAATGGAATTACCGTATTTATTCGAATATAACATGCACTCGTATATAACGCGCACCCTTAATTTTTGAATGAAAATTGGTATACATTTTTTTATATTGTAACATTTTGTATTATTACATCACTAAGCTTATCGTAATTGCGTTGCAACATAGAGCACGCATTGCTGCATGACTGAAGCAAAAATGAGTAAAGCCTACGCGTGCATAGAGACTAAGAATTACCAAAGCATTTTTAAAGAGAAAGAAGAAAGAAACAAAGATTGCGCATTGCAGTGAAAAGATTGAGTAAAGGCTGCAGAAAGATTATGAAAGAGAAAAAAAGAAATAAAAATAAAGTGTCCTGATGAAAAAACTTGTGTATAACGCGCACCCTTAATTTTTGATTAAATTTCCGTACAAAATTTTGTGTGTCATACTCGAATAAATATGGTAGCTGCATGCAAGCTTCCTAGCCAAATGTGAACCTTTTCTCTCAGGGGTTGCCCTGTGTACGGTCCTGAATGACTGTTCTTGTCTTTGTGCATTGCTTACGGTCGCACTAAACCAGTGGTTTTCAACCTTTTTTGTACCGTGACCATTACAGCAATTCATTTTAGCCCAATAACCCTCACCTAAAACTCAAAGCAAATGTAATATAGCTATGTACACAAAATATGTACGGATGACCCCTCCAAAAATATCATTTGACAGATTTCCAGAAAACAGCATAAAAGCGATTTTCAAACAACAAAGGAATTTTACTTTGTCTCTTTTTCCCAGATTGATTTCAGGCTAGCAGCTAAATCCTGCGCCTGAAATCTGAAAATGGTTTGTGGCATACTGTCTGAAGTATGACTGAGTTAACAGTGTTGTGGCTAGCACTAAATCTGAAATACCGTAAGCAGCAAACATTCCTAGCCCACTAGCTATGCCACGAGAGTAAAAGCAACTACTACATAATTAACAGCTAACGCCCAGTGGCCTACATGTGCACTTAAAATATTTTTGTTTTGCCACTGCATGCAAAGTTGTAAAAAATTCCAAAAATTAATTGAAAGTGTATGTCAGATTTAGACAGTGACCCAACCACCAACAAACCTTCGTTGTTTCGTTACTCAATGAAAAAATCTTCAAGTGGCTTAGATTTTTAGTGTTCATGCAGAATCTAAAAAGTTAGAAAAAAAGCTTGTTTTACAAACACAGGAAATACTTTAATTCTAGGTTGTATCAAAATTGTTATAAGATTCTATGAAAACAACTAGCCTCTACGTGTAATTTCTCTTGATAAATGTTGTCAAGTTCAACGTGTTTTTGAACACTGCACAAACGCAATCCACCATGTGCAGGAATTGTTTTTCTTTTGACCAAAACGCTACACCGCAATTTTTGATATCACTTTTCAGGATAAAACTACACTTTCTCTTAAGACTAGAAATCGACCAATGAAATTTGTGATGTTGCCAAAGTATTAAATCGGCAAAATTCTGCCAATATACAGTATATCGGCAATATTTGCTCATAAAAGCCGCTACACTAGTTTTCTGCGCTGAGTGTTAATAAACCCAAGTTGCTACTTCGTCTATGATTAATTTATGCAAATTCTCTGTAATGTTCCTTACGACATACAGCCCTCCGACTGATTCAAGTACGTAATATTCAGACCACTCTGCAATCGTCCCAATAAACCGGTCTATGACGTAACATTCGCTCCCAGGTTTTGCGTGGTAAGCAGATGGCTGCCTGCAAACAAATCCGTGGTTTTTGACTATCTTAGTGACCCAGGTTTGCGCAGAATTCCATGTTATACGCTTCTTCATCGCACTGAAGTATTGTCTTTATCGATTGAGCTCTACCTAAAATCCAATCAATCAAACTTCATTAGTAGGTCTATCAGACTAGCGCAACTATTTAGAACAAATAGTGGTATTGACCTCATTGTCAAAATACACAAGGAAAGATTTCCAAATTACCATTGCCTGTGTGGTCATTCCATGTCAAGTCACCTAATGGGCTAAACCCTACCCTTTTAGAATTTAATGAAATTTGGCATACATGTTGGTTTCAGCCCCAAACCTAAAATCTAAAATTTTTCAGTGATCAGATGATCGGTTTCCGAGATATGGGGGGTTAATTTTTTGAAAACTTTGAGAAAATAAGGGGGGGCGCCCAACTTCAAAACACCATATCTTTTGAACCAGTGGTCCAAACTTGAAAAGTAAGTTATCTTTAAAAAGGGGAAAAAGCCAGGAATTCTAATCTGACATCATTTTTGTTATTTGGGTAAATTTTGGGATGATGACCTTTTGACCTATATTTTGACCTTGAAGATTGACCCCGTGGATCAAATTATAAAATTCTGATCACCATCTGATATAGTAGCCCTATTTGCTACCTACAACATATCAAAAGATAGAATACGTAAAATTTTTTGTTTTTGAGTAATAACAAATTAAAATTAGCATATGCTGACAGTTTTGGTTAATATCACGCAAATAAAATGCAAAGCATGTCTTCTAAATGGCATCATTTTACCATGCACAACCTCAATGCCAGGGTTAGGGTTACAGTTTGTTTTTAGGACATCACAGAAGGTCAAATTAACATGGCAAAACTATATTCCCATGGTGAATGGACAATGTTCAAAAGTTATGTACCCAATTCAATGTATGCTACCTACACCATATGACAATATGAGATGTGTATTTTAAGGTATGTAAGGTTGTTAACATGTCAGTATCGATGAGTAAGTTAAGTTCTCACTGATGTCAACCCCTGTAACCAGAAAAAAAACATCCCACTAGGCAGAACATTTCACTGGTAAGAGAGGAAGATATCAAAATGTTGGCATTGCAAAGCAAAATTTAAGTGCACTGTAGCAATATTGCATGAAACAGCAGTCAAGCATGGGCACTTGGCTCTATTGTTCTATCAACAAACAAGTCAACAATGAAATGGAGGTCTAAAAAGGCGGCACAGAAATTGAAATATTGTATTGAGAAGTCCTATTTAAGTTTAAGTAAAGTTATCTGCCTCTGCATTACAAGAAAACAACAAAGATTTATGTTTGTTTTGTGCCATGTTGGAAGAACTGCAAGCAATATACAAAGATCCACTTCTTGTATAGAACATGTTCAAATTTTAACCCAATCCCTTTTCACAACCATAGAAAGAACAATGAAAGAATTTGGTGTCTCAAACCACCTTGTAAAAAAAGCTGAGCATTGAACATAGAAAAGTGTATCTAAGAGAGTACTCAAGGATTTTTTCACCGTGCTTGCCATGCACACCCTGTTTTTCCTTTATTCCTAGGAATTACTCGACTGTATTCATCTTTTTCATAGAATTCAAGAAGTTGTTGCTTCAGCTCAGTGATATTGCTTTGCCCTTGTTCTTGGTGCCCTCTTCTAGAATGCCCTTTTCCTTATGCTCTGCTCTTCTTAACCAAGTGGTTCGAGGTACCAAATTCTTTTTTTTTTCTATCTGTGGTGAAGGAGGATTGGGGTTGAAATTAGAGCACGTTCTGTATAAAAAGTGGATCTTTTGATTATTTCTTGCAGTTCTTCCAGCATGGCACGAAACAGACATAAATCTTTGTGGTTCTCATCTAAATCTGAGTTAGATGACTGCAATTCAACTTCATAGGTCTTCTCAATACAATATTTTAATTTCTGCACTGGTTTTAGAAGCTTCAGTTCCCCATCGATTTCTTCCATTTAAATCTAAAAGGAAAATGTCCTTTTAAAAATTAATAGTGACTCTATCAACATCATTGATATCCTGTTGGGGTGAACTTGTATTCATTAGTTTTTCCTTTTCATGCTTTAGTACACCACCATTTAGTTCAGTGGCCCTACAGTTTGTGCAGCACTTGGCATATCTTCAACTCTTTATTCAGTCTAATTGCACATGTGCTGCAGTGTTGTGCACTAGGAATTACATTTGGAGGTGGATTTTTCAGTTTCTCATAGCTACAAAGGACCCACAATTAATTATTTTGTCCTTTGCTTCTTTGGATGAATATTAAATGGATCATTACAATTTCTTTGTTGCAATGAAAACTTCTTAAACAATTCTTTCTCATGATGGCAACAAATGGTTTAGATATGGTGTACTTAAATTTTACTTTGCAATGCCAACATTTTGATATCTTCCTCTCTTACCAGTGAAATATTCTGCTTAGGGGGATGTTTTTTTCTGGTTACAGGGGTTGACATCAGTGTAAAAACTTAACTTACTCATCGATACTGACATGTTTTTTTATAATTTGATCCACGGGGTCAATCTCAATGTCAAAATATAGGTCAAAAGGTCATCACCCCAAAATTGACCCAAATCACAAAAATGATGTCAAATTAGAATTCCTGGCTTTTTCCCCTTTTCAAAGATACCTTACTTTTCCAGATTGGACCACTGGTTAAAAGATATGGTGTTTTGAAGTTGGGCGCCCCCCCCCCTTATTTTCTAGAAATTTTCAAAAAATTAATCCCCCATATCTTGGAAACCAATCATCTGATCACTGAAAAATTTTAGATTTTAGGTTTGGGGGCTGAAACCGACATGTATGCCAAATTTCATTAAATTCTGAAAGGGTAGGGTTTAGAATTGTCTTTTTTTTGAGTGATTTGACATGGAATGACCCTTTGGTCACAGCACATTTATTACATCACAATCGATATTTTTTCTTGCTGAAAAGATACTTTGCTTGTCGAACATTCAGCAAACCTCAGCCATACAGCAATGAGAGCTGTTTATCCATGCACACATACACTTATAAAATCAAAGCTGACTATCAGCTGCACAACTGCATCTGTGGAGCACTGTCTATCAAGATGGCGGCGTTACAAATATACTTGTAAAATAACTGCGGAGAAGAACGTCTGAGTTGCAATTGCTCTTATGATTTTACATCATGTAAAAGTGACTTACTCGAAATCAATATAGGACATTTTGCACAGAAAACAACATCTGCAACTGCTCAATTCTAAAAAAGCTATTTTCGAAATACAACGCATGACTGATATTTTGTTCAGATAATGTGACCACAATTTCTGAGGCTAGCTGTTATGCCTTTCCTTATGAGAAATTCATCGTAAAAATATAGCTGAACTTGAAACGAACCCGCATTACCTGGCGTGACCCTGAGGAAGGCCTGAACGTATTTGATTTAGTGGTAACCTAGGACGTGTAAACAGCGGACAAAATTTCGGTCGAAACTGCAAAGCAAAATGATCGCGATTGGACGCTGTGTCGTCTCGCCATTTAGCGAAATATTACAAAACAGCTGTGTGTGTGCGTGGCAATGTAAGAGCTTCTGACAGCTTTGGCTTGCACTGAAACTGGAAACTGCCAGAGGTGGAAATTCCGAAACACGTGCGTTCGACACAATATCAGTTTAAAGTGTTCAAAAACGTGAATTGTTTTCATGTCATTGCGCAGGCGCCATTTAGACAAGGCAGGGACGTTGTTGTTTTGTAATAGTACTATGAAATGTTAAAAGGGAAATGTAGGCTGCTGCCTGTTCCAAAACACCCGCATTAGAGACCTGCAGTGACAGTGTTTGATATTTCATCATCAGCTTTAATGCTGAGTAGCCTACCTGAGGTACAAAGGGAGCTGTTATGACAGCCAAATGGACCCATTGGATGCGTCCCTGGTGGTGGTTACCAGGAAATCATTCAATAAGACATGTAGCTGTGTGCTAGCCTACTATAAAACATGTAAAATGTGTGCTAGTTCACTGTCAAACATGTAGCATCTGCGCTAGTTCACACAAAATATGTACAGTAGCATGTTTGTGGTAGCTCACTGTAAAACATGTAACATTTACGCTAGCCCACTGCAAATCATGTAGAATGTGTGTCAGCTGATTGCAAAACATGTAGAGTGTGTGCTAGCCAGGCATGGGGCGATTACATTCCAATTGTAATCAATTATGATTGCTTGCTACCTACTCGTTTACGATTATGAATAAACAGAATGACAATGTAATCGATTATGATTACATTGAAAGTAAAAATTCGCGATTACACTTGTCTTGAAACATCTTCAGAATGAAAACAAACCCCATTTGCATGGTTTGATGTTAGTGTATTTTCAGACAACTTACGATATGAATAAATGCAATAAATGAAATTGCTACACTGTAAGGATCAAGCACCAGAAAAAAATTGCATGAATTGTTTAGTGAGATATTTGTGGAGTCAAGAAACCAGTAGTGTAGCTCAGCGCTCTTCAACTGGTGTGCACAGTGTACCCAGGTAGGCCTAGGACATCTTTAACACTTGGAGAGCCGGCGTAAAAATATATCGTACCTAGATTTTGACGTAAAACCAGCAGTTTTCTGTTGCCTTACCAACGTCACAGTCTCCGACAATTGCCATAGAGAGCTGTTCAATGTCTCAAATGGATCGGCCAGTCTTCTAGTATGCACTCGAAAAAAAATTTTTTGGTTGGGCGTTGCGGATTTTTTGTGACTGACGTCATAAGTGAAGTAGTTTTTGGGTCATTTTGGCTCATGTTACCTGGCCTAGGGCCCAACCACTAGGCCAAAGTATTTTGCTGAAGTTTTTATTGGAAAGTAGGCTTGAGTCCGAGTCTTTTGAGTCTTTGATCGACTTTCTAGCATTTCTGGATCAAAAGTTATGATCTAAAATAAACAAATTAATTAATTAGCTTATTAGTCAAATATTTTTATTACTTTAGATCATAACTTTTGAAATCAAAACCCCAGCAAGTCGTCCAAAGTATTAAAATACACGGATTGTGGCCTAGTTTGCAGTAAAAACTTCAGCGAAATACTACCATCTAACGGTTGGCGCCCAGGGCCAGGTAAAGTGGGCTAAGGTGGCCTAAAAGTCCTCCACTTATGAAAGAAAAACCCGCACCCCCCAAGCAAAAAGTTTTTCGAGTGCAGACTAGAAGACTTGCTGCGTCTTTTGAGACTTTTACCGTGTCTGTAGCGCTGACCGGACCAGAGAAGAAGTACCACGCAAAGCCTCATGCAATTCGTGGATTTTTTCTCAAATTCTCGAAAGCAGCCAGACGCCAAAGTTTTAAGGGTGCACCATTACGAAAAATGTTCAAGAGCACTGGTGTAACTAGAGGTTTGAGCTAGAGGGGAAACTTAGCTGAAAGAGGCTTACTGGCCTCTGTAGGTGACCTACTAGTCAACACTCAGAAAAAAAGTTATCTTGAGAAATGGTGAACCCAGGTATGGATGGTTCACTAAAACCCCAAATCAACGGAATGTACTCCAAAAAGTGCAAAAAGACCAACACCTGCTGAAAACCAATTGAGAGAATACTAAAACCAAAATACAAGCTATGTGGGAGCCCTGTTTTTACATTTAGCTGGTCAGGGAAGTCAAATCGCCCCTCCCTCCCATCAGTTGCTCTACTGCAACCAACACTTTAAATATTGATTAAACAAAAATGATCAATGTTTGAAATCTTTGTTACAGTTGACAAACATCAGCGCTTCATACCTTTTATCAGTGAAGCGACATCTATCAGGCTTGAACATTCGTGAAGCAATGCTGAAAATTTGTTTGTTCATAATTTCAAAATTTTGACTGTTTCATCTAACTGCAGGTCATGATCGTTTGCAAGCCAGCATAGCATTGTGCAGCTTTTCATTTGAAATGAAATGAACTGTGATACCAATATAGCTGCGCATTTGTCTATTAGGCCAAAAGTCAATGGTCAGCTATACCTTGCTGGTTTCATAGATTTTATTACCAGAATATGCTGGATTACGGTTGACATTCCAGATATCAGTGTTGTGGAAAAAATTTTTGGCTTGAATTAAAGTACCTTATTCCTCAGAAAAAGAGTTAAGGTACTGTACATAAATTACTGTATTAATTATATACGTTGACTACTGCAGCACTTATATTAGTAAGTTCCCTCTCAATATATATCAATGAACACTTCTTGTAATGTCCCACTATTGTGTTACCAAACTGTCAACACGTTATTATGTAAAGCTTTTCTTTTTGATGCTACATCTCACTAGACCCGCGATGTCACTTCTGGTGGCCAACAGGAAGGGAAGCTCAGTGGCGTAACTGACAAGGGGGCAAGAGGGTGAGCCACACCCCTGGCAAGCTAAATGTAAGAACTGGGACTCCTCTAGTTGACATTTCATATTTAGTATTCTGTAGGTTGTTGTTTTTTTGTGCTTTTTGGGATGCTTTCATTTTTTAGCTAGTACCATGACATCCAGAGATCCACTATAATTTCTTAAGTTTTTTTTTAGTTTTGGCTAGTGGTCCTCCTTCAGCCAAGCTTTGCCGTCCTGGCTCAAACCTCTAGTTACGCCACTGGGGTAGCTGGAACAAAGCAAGAATTCACTACAAATGCTGTGCTTGCTGCTGGACTATCTGGCTTTAATCCACATAGACGAGCAAATAGCTCCCCTGAAACATAGTCATGACAAATGATGAAAAAGGAGGAAACTCAGCCACCACAACTGTGGTTCAGCGCACACTGATGTTGGGTGATGATTTCCAAATTTAATCGCACAAGTAATCGTCAATTACGATTAAATTGATAATGTAATCAATTACGATTACTTGTCATTTTTGGTCAATTCAACCACTTATGATTACTCAAAAAATTGAAATCAATTATGATTGGTGATTACAATTACCTCATGTCTGGTGCTAGCTCATTGCAAAACATGTAGCATGTGTGCTAGCTCATTGTAAAACCTGTAGCATGTGTGCTAGGTAACTACAAGATATGCAGTCTGTTTCCTAGCCCACTGTAGAACAGTAGCATGCGCACTACCCACTATAAAACATGTAGCATGTTTCCTAGCTCACTCTGAAACATGTAGAATGTTTGCTAGCCCCCCTTAAAACATGTAGCTTGTGTGCTAGCCCACTGTAAAACGTGTAGCATGTTTGCTAGCTCAGTGCAAAGCATATATAGCATGTGTGCCAGCCCACTGCAAAACACATAGCATGTTTGCTAGCCCACTGTGAAACTTGTAGCATGTGTTGTAGTTCACTGTAAAACATGTAGCATGTGTTGTAGTTCACTGCAAAGCATGTAGCATGTGTGGTAGCCCAATGTGTTATAAGACTTCTATGTTGGCCCATATGCTGGATGTGGAAGAGCAAGCATTGAATACAAGGTAGATGTGCTCGTTTCTGAAAAGAAAACAACAAACTGCCATTTCTGTAACTGCTGTGCTCTGACCCGACTGCATTTACTGCGGTTTCCACATCACTGAACTCAAGTTCAGAGCCTTCTCTGCGGCATAAGTAGAGAAGCTATGCGCTCTTAATTGTTGTGGTTTTGATCAAGACAGATACATCCTGATATGTTCGATTGTCCGCCTCTGAATTGGAAGTTTGGGTATTCAATCCATGGCCACAGAGTGAATCGCTGTAGCGCTTTCTTGGTCAAGAGCGTTTACTGCAACTGCCCCGGCAAGAAGCACAATTTAGGCTTCGACTTGCTACCAATTGTCACCAAAATAAATTAGAAAATTGGAGCCTGATAGACATCCTTGTTTCTTCCCTATGTTTGGTAGCATCGGTGTTTTTTCTTTTGTCTATCTCGAGTTTGTGTTTCAATAAAGTCTGGTGTTGTATTGGAGTCACACTACCCCAAACATAATTATTAAGAAAGCGATGGTAATTAAAAAGTTTTCTGCCTGTTGAAACTTCTGCTATTCTGTTAAAATTAAATTTCTCATGGAGGAGAAAGAAAACTTAAAAATTTCAGTGTGATTTACATTTGAGGTTTTGAAGTATTTTGCTGCATGTTGACTTGAGTGCAGTGTTTCTGGGACCTTCGTTTTGTAAGGATTTCTGGTACAAAGTTATTTCAAAAATATTTGAAACTGTGTATTCTTCAACAAATAACTGTGCTATTTTTTAACATTCAACTGTATTTTTCAAGGAGCAGGAGGAATGGATTGACTTTGAAGATGAATCTCTGCGGGATTACAGTGACCTGAAGATTCAAAATTTGCAAATAAGGTGTATACAACTATTCCTATTTGTGGTGTTCATCGTTTGGTTGTTTCGATCATTTTGACATCAGTGTGAATAAACTTCTTTGACTCAACTCCAATTAACAAAGATTCATGTTGCTATTGAATCAGTCGTTTCTTTATAAACACAAATCAGTGTGATGGTTTTAATTGGGAGTAGCTTAAATGGACCATTGTTTGATACTACTGTGACTGGCCTCATTTACTTACACTCACAACAACAATTGTCATGTCAAGCATTAGAGAGGTGTTCAGAGATTCAGGGCTTTCCTTTTCAGATAAGTGGGGAGCCCCAACACTACCCTAACTATGTTAGATCCTACGTAGATAAGATCGTCCCACACAGTTGAACTGAACGAAAGTGTTTCACAGAACACCCTCCGCATTCACCAGACCCCACAGCATTAACTTCGTCATAGCGTTGCTTGAAAACCTACTCTATGAAATCTGCAATAGTTTCTGAATTGAGGGTGCCTATTGAATGAGAATCTGCACAAATGTTGAAAGAAAAATGTTGTGTTAAGATTTTGTTACATTAAAAATAAAATAGTTTTTCTTATAAACGTCAACTTTAAATATTGGTAACAATATATAGAACAGCTTGTACATCAACGCAGAAGGAAGCGAGATTCCATTGTCAGAAATAGGCTGGCAATTGCTTGCATCGTCTTCGACGAGTGCCTAATGAATTGAACGGCTTGATTGCTGACCCCAATGGAGAAAACTCACTGGAGGTATCGTATGTTTGTAGTGGAACTGGGGATTCCCCTGTTGAAGCAGTCCCGGAATACAACGAAGCAGGAGAATTGATGCCTCCCAAGCCAGAGGAGAGTCCATGGAAGAGTGTTAACGTCAATGACCAACCCCCGCCAAAGGTTCAAGACCAACCTATAGAAGGTTTGACTTCTGCGACTGTTGCATGGGGGAGTTTTAACCCCCCATACTGTTTTAGCTTCATCGCGAGGTTTCTGCTTTGATGTTGATCATTGCTTTCGTGCTTGTTTATATCCAAATCGTTCCGTTGCTAACCACCGTGTAGTGCAGGGCTTGTCAACCTTTTCCCGAGTCGCGGGCCATAAACCAGCTCAGGAAGTTGGGGCGGGCGGCACTAATTTTTCACCAACAATTCCGTTCCCTTTGCTGTTTACGATGTTGTTAAAAGTTGGGAATTTATGCAATTTTAATCAGATTAAGTCTTCCGCAGTGCAGTTCCTCGTAAGTATCCAATACGAGAAGTTGTAAGAAGGGCAGGTTCATAAAATATAATACCACTAGGCGGGCCATACAGTTACTACAACTTGTGAAGGGGCTGCGGGCCGGATGATTTTGCTTGGCCGGCCGGATCCGGCCCGCGGGCCGTATGTTGCCGACCGCTGTTGTGGTGCATGTTTTCGTCGCTGTGCGAAGCAACCTGTGAGTTGAAAACAGTCGAGACTTACTTGTGGAAGGACACAATGCAGATATGAGCAGTTATGGACGTCTGGTGCTGACGCGATATGATAGTTCACTGCGATCATAAACACCCATCCTCCTTTTTGTTGCAGCCCCTCCTCCTGCGGAACCACCGAAGAAGATGGGGGCGTACAGACCCCCCCAGGCGAGGTAAGGTCCTTCGATTTACATGCATCTGCACGAGTTCAAACCCAAGTTGTTTGATTTTTTTTCTTCCCCCATTGTAGTCAGTGTGTTGTGTGTTAATCCATCGGTGTGTTGTGGGTTGATCTTTTGATGATGATTTTCAAATAATACTCTTATTCTTGCATTGGGCCGTTACAACTGCAAATGACTTGGAACTGGACCTGTCGTTTCTCACTGTAAGCTTTATCCAATCGTTGGCATATTTGGCTGCAAACAAATCTATGAATCAAACCCTGTTTTGGTGTTTCAAAATTAGGAAACTGACTACAATCTTAGCCGGTTGATATGATATATAACGTGCTATTGAAAGCGTATGTGTTTTCAACTTTTGAATAATCGCAGTTCAGCACTGGTTTCTAGTGGGAAACTGTTGATGCAGTACTTGCCAGTGGGAAACTGTTGATGCAGTACCTCCCAGTGGGAAACTGTTGATGCAGTACTTCCCAGTGGGAAACTGTTGATGCAGTACTTCCCAGTGGGAAACTGTTGATTCAGCACTTCCCAGTGTGAAACTGTTGATGCAGTACTTCCCAGTGGGAAACTGTTGATTCAGCACTTCCCAGTGTGAAACTGTTGATGCAGTACTTCCCAGTGGGAAACTGTTGATGCAGTACTTCCCAGTGGGAAACTGTTGATTCAGCACTTCCCAGTGGGAAACTGTTGATGCAGTACTTCCCAGTGGGAAACTGTTGATTCAGCACTTCCCAGTGTGAAACTGTTGATGCAGTACTTCCCAGTGCGAAACTGTTGATTCAGCACTTCCCAGTGTGAAACTGTTGATGCAGTACTTCCCAGTGGGAAACTGTTGATGCAGTACTTCCCAGTGGGAAACTGTTGATTCGGCACTTCCCAGTGGGAAACTGTTGATGCAGTACTTCGCAGTGGGAAACCAGTCTTCCTGGTGCAGAGCTTACAGTCGGTTGATCGCTCGCGACCAAAACCTGGCCGGATCACACCAAAGACTTGAAAAACGATACTTGCGGTCTGACCAGCCTCGCGCTCGGCGTTAATGGGAGGGTGCGAGGAAGCAGTTCACGCGCGGTCCTGCGACTGACTCGCCGCCAGTGCAGCATTCACTGCGAACGCAGCGGTGTTGCCCGCATCACAAGCAAGCAGAGATGGGCGCGCAGGCTGCTTGTGACACTCCAGGAAGGAGTACAGAAAACAAGTATAAATGAAACTGAACTTCTCTTGGGAGATTGCTTAAGTGCAGTGTCTGCAGTGAAGAACTGTTTATAGTGCACCGCTTCCCAGTGAAAAATTGTGCTTCTAGAGCAGTGCTTCCCAGTGAAAAACGTGTTTATAGTGCAGTGCTTCCCAGTGAAAAAACGTGTTTATAGTGCAGTGTTGAACAATGAAAAAACAGTTGATAGTGAAGTGCCTTTCAGAGCAAATGTGAGTAGAATTGTTACATTTGCGATTTTGTGGGAATGTGATTACTCTCCACGCACCCACGTCAGCGCAGCGATGTAGTGGGGGAGGTGTCCTCTCAGCGCAGCGATGTAGTGGGGGAGGTGTCCTCTCAGCGCAGCGATGTAGTGGGGGAGGTGTCCTCTCAGCGCAACTATGTAGTGGGGGAGGTGTCCTCTTAGACTTGGTTTAAAAATCAAAACTTCCAGACCAATTCCAATTACAGATTTTGTCAAGCAGCCTGCCTACAATCTGAATGTTGAAAGTCAAGACTCAAGACTTGAAATATGTCGTCCACCGTTCCTTATTCTTGGCATACACACGTAGTATCATTGTATCACAAGGCTATCACACGACTGAACGAAAACTTAGATTATTATCCGTGCCAAGGTACGCACTCCTAATTTTATAGCGTTCCTATATACTACCCCTACTCGATTACGGTGATGTCATTTATGATGATATCTCTACTGCAGACAGTGGTCGCCTGGAAAACGTACAAGCAACGGCTGCTAAACTTATCCTAGGTTGTGTGCAAACCACTTCGCACTTGAAAATCCTGAATGAACTCTCGATGTCACCTCTGCACCTTCGTCGAAACTGCCACATTTTATTTGCTTTGCACAAAATTCTTCTTGGACCATGCCGTACATTTTTAGTCACTCTAACCCATAAACTCTTTCGTGACCTGAGTAATCACTCTCTGCATCAGGTTATGAATGTTCAACTGCCGTCGTGTTGAACTGCATTGTTCCATAGTTCATGTTTCTTAAAAGCTTCAAGACTGTGGAATTCTCTACCTTCATCTGTTCAATCGCAGGAACCAAATTTGTTTCGGTCCAAAGTAACTGCTTTAATATGTGGAAAGTCGCATCAAGAGCTGCATCTCTGTGGCGTGAACCGCGAACCACGTCCTGGTTATGTATGCTTCGTTTAAGTCACAGTCCGTTGAACCCAGACTATAAACACTATCGTTTGTGTTCACGGAGCCTTTCCCCGACAGAGACTGACATTTTGCCAGAATGCGACCTAACCAGAGCTCCACGTCAGGTTATATCAAATTCTATTAGAAATATTCTTTTGAAAGAACAGGTTTTCACATCACCTCAACTAAATAGACTCAGTCCGGTCGCATGGAAGATTATACTCTTATTTGGACCTCAACCAACAGTAAATCCCTCAACCAACAGTAATTCCCCCATCTTTCCAGTGTAATTTTAATAATTCCTTCCTGCAGCCTACATGTCCAAGTGAAATCGAACATGTCATCAAGAATCTCAATAGTAAGAAAGCTATTCCGCTTGACCATGTTCTTATAAAATTCATTAAAATGTCTAGTTCTATTATTTCTGTATATTTGTCTGATATTTTCAATAACTGCATTTCAAGTGGAGTGTACCCTGACATATTAAAGACTGCTCAGATTACTCCCATTCATAAAACTGGTTCCTATGAAAAGTGCTCAAACTACAGACCAAT
>Ga0210059_1003231_pt1 | contig 25961 bp, 15 predicted proteins | sample Ectturendosymbi2_FD_188042 | JGI IMG/M metagenome (GOLD analysis project Ga0210059, IMG submission 188042) | Ecteinascidia turbinata endosymbiont from Florida, USA - Sample 2 (SPAdes) (version 2) | ecosystem: Host-associated > Tunicates > Ascidians > Unclassified | place: Key West, Florida... | reverse complement strand
TGGTTGTGCAAGTACTTTTATCATTTTCCGTCCCGCCAAACCTTCATTGTGTTTTGTCTGTTTGCGAGGGTAAAAAGGTAGAAAAACCACTACTTCAGATCCAGATTCATAAACGTAAAGGACTCTTAAAACCAGCAGCTTAACCTAGGCAAGGCAAAATTGTGAATATTATCCAGCACACTCGTTTCTGTTTGGCAATATATTACTGGGCTACATGCTTTTTTTTCATCAATTCAGCATGCGCATAGTATAATGCATTTCATAAGTGTTTGTATATCTGTGACGTCGTGCAGTAGTTGCGAAATCTTTGTACATTACATTTCTAATTGATAAAGAACAGTTTGCATTCTAAGTGCATACATCATGAATAATTATAAAATTGGGTTTTGGGGAACTTTGGGGATGCATGGATTGCTCTTATGTGAAGTATGTTTTTTTCGTGCATTGCGTCATAAAGCGGATAGTTGATCATGTGCCCACTTTTGTCGTTAAACAAGAGTGAAATAATTGCATTGTGAGTTCAATTCACTTGCCAGTTCGGTTTGATTGAAGAAACTTTGCACTTACGCTAACCGTAACGATCGCCACTGCAGAGTTTCCTTTACAACTTTCGGCTTGATTACGTTGGTAGCGGTACACTGTCTGATGTCCACCAGAGCAGCATGATATTAGTCATAAACATGGACGCAGCTGGGAACACAGATACAGATTAACTCAAAAAATTTGCCATCTTTTTCATATTTATATATTTATTTTGTAAAAACATAACCATCAAAAAGGTCATGGCACGGTTGACTGAGCACGATGACGTCATAATGCCACTGCTTAGATGGGCCCCGCGCCTAGGTTTTACATTGGGCCCCGCACTTGCCACTTGCCAAGGCCGGCCGTGTCTAAATCTGCTTTCGTACATATGACGCCGGCACAATTTTGTACGGAAAATGGTGTTTCGATTTGCATGTGCAATGCTGTGGAAGTTGCATGGTTAGCACATAATTTTCGACATAGCAGTACACGTGTGTGTGATTGCATCTACAGTGGCGTTTAGGTGTAGTGAATAATAACGTTAGTTCATATGTAATTGTATTCACAAGCCTATGTTGGGTTTGATAGGGTTAATCACAGCAACTTAATCTTCAAAACAATGAAAATCACCATGCAAGATAGACATTTATGTTGGCCCCCTACTTTTTCCTTGGCCCCGCAATGGCCCCACTTTTTTCATTCTAGAATCGCCACTGTACACAACACACACATATGCCATTCAGCACAACAAACAAAGCAGCATACCAGCAATATAAGAGCAGCTCACTGCTTCCACTTGGCCGGAAAAAATTAACGATGAAGTAGCACGAATTACCATTGACTGTCATGAGTGCAGCACATACTGACAATGAATATAAAAAAGATAGCAAAGAAAACACTGCAACGATTATTTGTGACATTTTGAATCACTTTGAGGAAAATTTCATTGTATAAATCAAACCAATATCCTAATTCTGTCCTGATCCAATTTTTTCAAAAATGAATATCCAAATCCACTCCTGATCCGAAAAAATCGCAAGTATCCTGCAGGATATCCAATCCTGATCCTGTCCATGCTCACCTCTAGACTCTGGTGGACTGGTGCTCTGCAGTGCATGACACGTCCGGTGTAACAGCGCCTCATTCAAACATTTGCAATTGATGTGAACTACATTACATCCTTCAAATCTTTGCAAAAATTCTTTTTATGATTGTGCTGGCGTCAAATCCCAAAACAATGAAATTTGAAAATCCTGATCCTGACCCGGAAACTTGAATAAAACCGTAGTCCGGATCCGATCCGGTTTGTTCAAAATGTGCTGAATCCTGCCGGACTCGAGACCTGAAATCCGAATCCTGTACACTTCTGGTGGGGACCACTTTGAAGCAAAAAAAGACATAGGAAAAATGTTACATTTCATTTGATTCCACATGGACTCGAACTTGTAAACCAATGACTCGAAGTGATTCGACAGTTTTGTGACTCGACCCAGACTCGAGTCGGCCAAGTCGTGACTCAACTCTGACGAGAGGTGTGGATGGACTGGGTTTTGGATTTTTTTTTTCGGACTCCCGTTGCATCCAACAGGATCAGGAGCGACGTTTTCTCTGCTGCAGCCTGATCCGGATTGCATTTTGATTATGTTGAAAAAGTGTTACTGGTTTTTTGTTTGACTTATATTTAACTGAAGTTAAACAGGAGTCGGATTGCTTGTGTCTCGTTGGCACCGGATCGGGAGCGGATTTGGATTCAAAATTTGCAAAACAGAATTGGATCCGGATTCAAACAAATCAGAGTCCGAACACCTCTAACTCTGACTCGAATTGAAAATTTTTTAGATAATTCTCACTCGAAGGGCTTGTGACTCAGACGCAACTATGACTCGGAAAACATGACTTGGGCACATCATCGCAAACTTATGATTGAGTAAGCAAGGTTGATGTGAAATAATGAGTTATAGACAATTTTCTATACAAATTGTGTTGTGTAATGTTTAAAGTTTGAACGGAACTCAACAAACTGATGATAGTTGAGTTTTCACCTTTTTTTACATGAGGTTTCCAGCTTAGATCATGGTCAACCAGAAACCTAAGTATTTTAGGTCATCTTTGGGGGAAATGCTATGGTCATTTATAATTACATGACAATTTAATCACATGAACTTAATCTTATTGCAATTTAGAGAAAGTTTGTTGGCTCTAAGCCAGAGGTCAACTTTACTTAGTTCAAGGTTGACAGTAGTCCGAAGAACATTAAAACAGGAGCCTGACATATGAAGGTTAATATCATCAGCAAATAAAGTACAGTAGAACTCGTCTAATTCGTCATCGTTTAATTCGTCAATTTGCTTAATTCGTCACTTTTTCGTCGGCCCCGGCAGAATCCCTATCTTTTGTGTACATTTCTTTTGGTCTAATTCGCCATCGCCCAATTCGTCAATTTGCTTAATTCGTCACCTCTTTCTTTCCCTGAGAAGCGTTTTGTTCGTCTAATTCGTCATTTGCAGTTTCGCTTTAGATGTCTAAGCAGCTAGTACGTGTGGGAATTCAAACAAATTAAGGATCTTTATCTGAAAATTGTTGCACCTTGCAATTTGTTTATCGAATTTATACACAACGTGTGAAGCGCGACCCAACTCTCCATTGAGAGAACGCGGGAAATGTTTATTAAATATTGAAAAGGTGCTTGGTTGACTGGAGGAGTCCAGATAGAGCAGAGGAATTAATTGTTGTATTCGACCATAACGTCATAAACTTGTATTTTACTGCAAATAAGAGCACTATGTATGTATACGAGTTACTATGACAGAGTTTTCACCTGTTTGCGTAATTCGTCAGTTTGCTTAATTCGTCACTTTTTTCTAATCCCCTTGAGGTGACGAATTAGGCAAATTCTCCTGTAGTATGAAAAGAGGAAGCTTGAGTAATATCATTAATGCATATAAGGAAAAGTAAAAATACAAGGACACTACCTTGAGGGACTCCACAAATAATCCTTTGGTATGAGGATTTGAATGCTTCTATTTTGGTGCACTGCATTCTACTAAGTAAAAAAATTAAGAATAATTTATGCGAAACACCTCTCATATCAAAGTTATAAAGTTTATTTTATGGTCACAGCAGTCAAATGCCCCTGATAAGTCTGAAAATGAAGAGCATGTTAATAATTTTTTGTGAAAGTTTTTGAGCAGTTCATCATGAATTGTTGTAATGGCTAATTTGGTTAAGTGATTTTCTCTAAAACAATATTGTCGTTTATCAATTAGCATGTGTTAAATTAAATAGAAGTAGACTCTGTAATAAATAGCTTTCAAATAACTTCGACAGTTCTAGTGGGAGCTGGGAGGACAGAGATGCAGGGTTCCCACACATTTTTAAAACTCATTTTCCATACTTTTTCAATACCTTTTCAATACTAAGCTTAAAAAGTTCAATATCTTTACTTCTGTTCATTCTTTGAAATTCTTAATCATGAAATTCAATTTTGCATCTTGCATAACACTGCATAAATAATGAAGTGCCTTGCCTTCAGTAAAATTCTGCTCAGATACTTAATTTTTTTTTCATTTTTAATTTCTATACTTTTTCAATACTTAACGCATATTTTCGCCAATTTCAATACTTTCTCAAGGTCTTGAAAACCGATTGTGAAATTCAATACTTTTTCAATACTGTCAATACCGCGTGGGAACCCTGGAGATGGATCTATATTCCAGTGATAGATTCTCGAGACTTGGTCTCGAGAACATTAATGCGAGTCTTGGTCTCGAAGGTTTCAGGTCTCGTCTCGATCTCAAAGGCTACAGGTCTCGGTCACAGCCTATTTTCTTACGACTTTCTAAGGGGGCGATCGCCCCCCTAGACTTTAAGAAAGTGACTTTGTTCACCACGATTTTGTGCAATTGGAAAACAGCAATCGCGATATAAGGCCATTTTGCCGTCCACTGTTTTGTCACAGCAGTGTTGCGAAGTGTAGCCCACTTCATCTCTTTTACAGTACTGTACTTTAATGCTTGTCAACCGGGTGTATCGTACACCCCACGGCGTACCAACTTTATGGGGTGTATCAGATGTGTGCTCTTCAAGAACAGTCACATTGTCCCACATATGTCCTTTCAGGCCCGTAACCAGCTTGGGACATCAGGTGTGGCGAAGAGTTTCCTGAGAGGGGCCCAAATTTTTTAAACTGTTTCCAATAGCTTTAAAATATGTCCAACACATTTTTCCGGGGAATGTTACAGGAAAGGTTTGCCTGAACAATTAATCCTTGTATATAAACTCAACTCTACTGAAAAAACAAAGAAGCCTGAGGAAAGCAACAGCAATGACAGACTGTGTCAACCAATGAAAATTGGGTGTTAACCCATTGCCAAGGCAATGGAACATGGTAAGCTGTTATCCAAGGACAATAACCTCAAGTCACCCCAAAGAAATCACAGCGAAACATCAACAAAAAGTCACATGAACATTACCTAATGGACAATCATGATTAAGAAAGTGCACATGACCAAAAGCATATGACAGGAAATGCATGTGACATGAAATGCGTCAACGGAACACGAATTGGAGCTCAGAAGAGGGAACCCTAAACACAAACAAGCCCCAGAATCTTCCAGAACCCCTTCAAGTTGACCAATCACAAAAAGCTTTAACAAAAGCCAACCAATCAGAGCTCATGAATTAAAGAGGTGGTAACAAACTCTGAAAGAATATTCGACTAAAAAAATACGGCTGATTTTGGGCATGAGGTCGGTCTTTTCAATAAGACTCTCCCTGTCGTAGTACAGTCGGCACGACAGAAGACTGTGGCAAGTACAGTGACTACAACAGTATTGGCTTGTCCTGATAAATCCCTGTCAGGCTAAACCAGAAAAATAGGCTTGTCCGAATGAACCTCTGTCGAAGAAGATAACGTACTTGTTCCTACCTTTGTGTTAATGTTCTGCGTAAAATTGTTGTTATAAAATGCTGATTTCTGTCAATTGGTTTTCGATGCCCATCCACATAAAAACCACTGGATTACAAACCTGCTGGAATGAATACAATTGTGGATATATGTGGATTAATGGATATTTCCTGCACGAACAAGGACTACCTTTTTCTCAGAAAGAATCGTGACTAGTCAGATTTGAATTGTCAGTCAGTGAATAGTTCAGAAACAGTCAGATAGATGGTTTGATTGTATGAATAAATTAGTTGGTTACGCAATTTGTGAAAGTATTTAACTTTTACGAAATATATGAGAGTTTGTACGATATATTTATAGGCTTGCTGCACTATACCTATAGAGCGATATATCAGAAAGACAGAACTTATGCTAATAGTGAAAAATGCTTGAATGGGGGAGCCGTTCTAAATAGATCGTTGATCTCCCTATCGCACACTATGAAGGTAGTACTAGAAAACAAAATATATGTAAGTGTGAGTTGTTTCTTGTCGAGAAGTGCTTGAACCATATTGGATGTTATAAATTGGTGAGTACCATCGGTGTTTTTTTTATGCTTGTTTTAATACTGTTTAATAAATTATAAAATATACAATACTACTTTCTGATGATTTAGTGATCCAAGAAGTTTTAGAAGTCACTTAAAAGTTAGATAGATGGGTTGTTAAGCAGAATTTATCTGTGATAACGATCCCTGGTCTGGTAATGAGAAACCACTAGCAATAGTTAAACTACTGGACCTAAAGCGTGGCCGTGCCACCCCCCAGGACGCACGACATCGTAACAGGATCAAAAAAATTTTAGGGGGGCCCCCTGGTTATTGGTCTGTGTAATTTGCTCCACCGCAGTGTGTTAACTTTTCACAGATTTTGAAACCATATCTATCGGGGGTGTGCATTGTCTGTCTTTTCCGGTCTGTGGTCAGATGACCATCACGTATTCTTTTTTCTTTAAATGCAACATTCGGGAGTATACATGTAAGAAATGTTTGGGAACCGTTGTTCTAGCTTGAATTTTTTGTAAGCTAATGCACCAACCGTGCTTTTCTCTGCAATGATTATTGTTTTGTAGTAAGACACATAACAATATTTTCCACATTGTTTTTCAAGCAGTTAGCTGGAGCTAAGCGAGAGCTTATTCCGAGAGGAAGTGAGTAATCTCTATGCAAGTTTTAACTTTGCACTTTTTCTGTTCAGAGTTTAGGCTGTTATCATCTTATATTTTTGAAAGGTATTTCAGTAAGTTGTTGATCCTCAAGGAAAATTGACAAGCGCAATTTCTTAAAGAAAAACTTAGTAATGAATGGTAGTTGCAAAAAAGAGCATAGTAACTATCAAAGGAAATACTTCAGTGAATCAAGTGAGAGTAAGAATGTCAGTAAGTCACATTCTGAGTGCAACGTAGCCCACTTTTCCGTAAGGTCGAGATTTAGCAGTGTAGGCTACAGTTACAAAAGAAAGTTATTTTAGAGGCTTGTATTGTTAAGAAGCACAAATGGAGGAGCGATGCCTGCATCGTGTATGGGTTTTGTCGCACAAAAGAAATGCTGAACCCATATCCTTCAGGGCATTGCCTATTTTATACAACCGTATTTGGTAAAAGTTATTCGGCTCCAGGACATCTCTAAAGCGTGTGAAGTCACAGCATTCTATTCATCAAAATAAGTCAAAGGCATTCTTTGAAGCATTTCCAGAAAGTGTCGATGGAGGAAAAAAAGCCGTTTCCAAAGTAAGAAAAACTCCACTATTAAGCAATACAACTAAACGTAGATGTCTTCATATTTCAGAAGATTTGTTGAAACAACTTCTTGACAAGCTGAAGAAAGCTCAGTTGTTTGATATTTAGCTCGGTGAAACAACAGACATTTCAGTAGAGGTTCAATTGATTTCGTTTTGGGTTTGCCAATCAGGAAACATAAACCATTGTCGAGTTGTGCTGTCTTAACGTTGGAGTTTATTCAACTGCTCAAGCCATCTTAGCTAAACTGCTTCAGTTAATTGAAAAACATGTTTTTGATTGGATGAAGTATAAGGCAGTTGCTACCAGCGGAGCAGCAACCATGCAAGGCACTACTAATGGAGTTGTCCGAAAAATCAAAAACATTTCCGTTGACTGTGGTTCGGCCTGTTTTATGGGGATTTTTCGGACACAGACCGAAGTTGTTTCCAAATGAACAAAAAAACTTAAGTCAATTTGGTCATAATGTCATTTTCAGTCAAACAAAAATGTCACAAAATGTAAAAAATGACTGAAAATTTCTAATTTATTTTGGAAAAATGATTGAAATGTCTCAGCGAAAATAAACCTAGGTTTCAACTCACTGCATGATTAATTGAGAATTTGTGGTTAGAGATTAATTTAAGAATATATAAGGAGGTCATGTCTGGAGATTGTTCTTGATGATGTCAAAGAATTGAGAAATTCGTCCTCTCACATTCAACGAAACGTTTTCAGAAGTGTGCAAAGACATGATAACAGACACAATGAGGTTATATTTCATGCTGAGGCACGCTGGTTATCCAGAGGAAAAGTGTGTTAGAGCGTGTGTTTCAACTGTGTCAAGAGTTGCAGGTTCTCCTTGCTCAACAAGGATACCCAATAGCACCAATTTTCAAAGCAATTTTTGACTTTGTTTGAATCTGAATTCTCTGTCATGGTACGTGCAGCCATTTACACATGAGGAAATTGTCTTGGGATTTTCGCATGTAGCTGCAACAACACAAAAAACGGTAAGACACGACACACGTAACACTAAAATTAATGAAAGTCGATCTTCCTGCTCATGAAGTTTGTACAACACCCAGTATGAATAAAAAAAAGAAATCATCTCATTTACTGAGATTTCTCCCGTTGATTTTCATCCGCCAGTTGTGAAAAAAGTGGTTTTAACCCTGTTTCAAGGGTGTTTGCATAAGAGGATCAACATCCTTCATTGAGTTCTTTTTTTGAATAGGAATATAAGTTAAATTCATGATATGGTTCGAATAATCACATTAAAACAACAAACATTTTCTCAGTCCGATCCAGCCCTGATCAGCCAATTTTCAAAAAAATTATAGTCTGATCCAGTCCTGATCCGGAAAATTGGCTTCAGTCTGATCCAGTCCTGATCCGTGCTCATCTCTGACCCATACCCATTTTGCAAGTCTCGGTGCTGGTCTCGAATGTTTCAAGACTCGTATCGATGGCAAAGGCAAGAGATCTGGGTCACAAGCCTATTGCCTTGAGACTTTGGTTATTGCAATAATATGGCTTAGTAAATTTCTGTAGTTTAAGATGTTTTTGTCTGCTGTATTTGCAGATAAGAAACAAACAAAGCAGGTCGGAAAAATTCCAGAAATTCGATAAAATTTAAACTTCTAAATGGGGATTATACTTTTTGGAAAATTTTTAGAAAAATAACGGCACGATCCACAAAGTTTCAAGTCTCGAGTCTCCTCCGTCTCGGATTTTTTGATGAAGTCTCGGTCTCGAGGTTTTAACTTCCACCAGGCCTCGGTGTCGACTTTTCAATAAGTCCGATCTCTAGACTACATCTCTGGTCTATAGGTGACAGGGGATGTTTTATTTTTGCAGATAAGAATATTCCAACTTCTGAGAAGTTCTTTAATTCTTCACATTTTTGGACATGTCTTCAAAGAGTTTTTTATGAGTCTTCAAAGAGTTTTTTATTTTCTTGAGATTAGTTTTTAATTAATTTTGACAAATTTCATTGACAAATTTCCATGAATTTATCAGTACCTTGATTGCATTTCCGAAATGCTTGTTTAGCATAAGTTAACTTGCATTTTCGGAATGCTTGTTTAGCAAAAAACTATTTAATTGCAGGCCCGTCACCAGGATTTCGCAGAAGGGGGCCCAAAAATCAGAAGGTGGGGCCACATTTTAAAAATACAGTATTGGATGTATGCAGCAACCAGTGGGCCAAACGTGAAATGGGGAGGCACCGATATCAAATTGGGGGGACGAGCACCACTGGCCTCCCCGCTGGCGACAGCCTTGTTTATTTGTCTTTGAACGTTTGAGTTGGATTCAATAGGCTATAGGCCTAGCCTAATAACAGTGATAGGAACCTGGACTTAAACTAGATTGTGTTATCGGATTTGCATTGAATTTTGAAACAAAATGTTTGGATTCGAAAAACATAAATCCCTTCATCTCTGGAAAAGAACCAAAGTGAAATAGCGAGGAAGACTGCCATGATCACGGTATGCAAAAGCTAGATTCAACCAAAATAATGTGTTTAAATGAAATGTGCACTGCTTGCCCCCCAGTGAAAAGCAAAGTTTCAGCTCTATCTCCGCTCCATGTTAGGTGGAACACTTGATTCTTAACATGCAGCCTAACGTCACTAGGAGACACATTCAGAACCAAAGATTTGATCAAAAATTAATCATGCGTCACTGAATCAAAAAACTCAATTCTTTGTGTGCAAACAAGCTGGGTTTGTCAATAAGATGTTTAGAGATTTTGTAAAAATAAGTCTGACTCGAGCCTCGCTTCATTACTTGTGACTCGAATTATCGGGAAAAAACGTGGCTCGAGTCGATTCTTCACACTATCGTTTCTCAGCGTGACTCGAGTCGAGTCACTGACTCGAGTCAAGGTATCACTGCCAATTTGTGCGAGCGAAAATGTTTTTGCGAAATTTTCCTTTGTTCACCACTCACGTTAAAGTAGCGAATAGCGGTAGCGATAAAAGCTCGTTACCGTATCCGGTATTTTTTCAGAAAATAACGGCGCTACCTTATTGCTACTGGAAAATGGGTGGCTACCAGAGGTGTGCGGACTCTACTTTTTTGACTCTGCATCCAATCCTGTTTGGTAAATTTTGAATCCGCATCCAGTTCGACTCTGCCACGACCATGATGCAAGTAATCCGACTCCTGTTTGACTGCGCATCAATATAAGTCATGCATATTCCACATAATATCAACTAAGTGAGCATCATTTTATCTACTTCACTGTAAACACTCCTCTCACAACTTGTTATATGCTCTTAAATTGATGGCAGTGTCTATTTTGCCGCCAAGATGCCGGCGGCAACAGACTTGGCAGATAAACGGAGTGAACATAAAAGATACACCTAACCCTAGCCTTAACCCTAATGCTAACCGTAAAGCTAACCCTAACGCTAACCCTAACGCTAACCCTAACGCTAACCCTAACGCTAACCCTGAGGCTAACCCTAATGCTAACACTAAACCTAACACCTAATCCGTAATAACAAACTTTGGAAAGTTTTGAAAAAAGTAAAAAAAAAAGAAAAAGGAAGTCGCCAAGGTGAAAGCCGAACTAAAAAGCAAGGGCATTACAGACGTCAAGCATAACCGCTACGCATCGAGCAGCACGCTGATTGCATGACAAACTGAGCTTTTTATTCGAATTGCATCATGCCACGAGACCGAATGTTTGACGGGCAGCACAAGAGCTCCAGCCGGTCTATTGCCACCAGAATCTTGGCAGTAAAATAGACACTACCTAAATTGATATCAAAACATAGGAAGCATTGATATAGGCCAGTGGTCTCTTACCTACATGGCCAGCAGGCCAAATGCAAATCCAACCGACAAAACCATTTCATTCGGCCTGGTAGGACATTTTGTCAATAATGAAATTATGATATATCAACAAAGAACTTGTTAATTTAGAATGTAACATACCCCAAAACAATGACATATAATCGATGTACAATCATCGCTGGTGAATGAGTAGCCCAAACAAAGTCTTTCCAAATGTCCTATTCCTACCAGCTCAAGACTTTTCTGACAGCTTTCCATCCTTTAGCAGCTTAAGCACAGAGCTGCGTTCTGACATGCAAACTACTTGAGACTATTAGTTAGGCTACTGTATAATGCAATGTTACACTTGCAAAGTACAGAAGCCTACCTTAACTTTTCAGGACTTCCTCAAAAAAAGTAGCCTAAACATGTCTTAATAGCGCAATTCCAATGAAACTAATGCAGGAATCTTATATATATACGTAGGGGGTATAAACTTTTATTGGAAAATCACAAATATAACACAACAGCCAATCTAAAATGCATGGGATTGTTAAGAGTAGGGTAGTTCGAAAACAGCATAATTTAATCTGTCATTATACTGCCATATCACGTAGCCATGAAAATAACCTGTGCGTAAATCACTCATGCATAGTTTGCTTTTCTGTCATTGCGTGGAACACTCTGGTAGACATGCAAAATATAGTAACTGTAGCAGGTTATAAGTAATTAGTAATTACAGGCACAGCTCAGTCTCACAAAACATTCTTCATCAGCATATTACAAAATCCAAATCCAGTCCGGATCCGGTTCTTGTTAGGAAAACTTGAATCCGGATCCTGCCGGACGCAGCCGGAGTCCGGGTCCAAAAAATTCAAAATCCAGTCCATGCACACCTCTAGTGGCTGCAACAGTAGCTCGCTACTGCCCACCTCTGGCAATTCGTTATGTTGTGTTGCAAATACTGAATAAGCATTGGCAACCGTTCGCACTGTAACTAAAAAATCCTATGCGCTACGGTTCGAGCGTTTGCTTTGTTTCTGTTAATCGTGTTTTCTACCATCTTTTCATGAAGTTTTATTAGGTCAACAAAAATTTCTTTGAAGCTGCTGTTACCTGTTATTGCAGAAACGAATAATCACAACAGAAAATGGAAAATATCCGCTAACTTTAACGTCATTTTTACTGTGGTCAGACTGCTGAAAATGCACCGCGGTATTTTTGCCGTCCTTAATGTAACGGATTAAAAGATCGCACAAAATCGTTGAGCAGCTTTAGAAATTCGTATGGAGACCTTTGCCATTACCGTGCCAAAGTGAAAATCGTGTGAGAGATCTAATAAAAAGGTCCGTATAGATTCAAAATAGATTACTGTATCTTATTAGCCTGCAGTACTCGTAACGTGGGTGGAAGTGCAATACTGTTGACATGCGTGTCCGCAAGATTTTTTCCTCTAGTGCTAGTAGGGAGAAGGGCAAACTTCTCAATTGTACTGATGGCAGTCTCTCGTGGTTTGACTTTCTTTCCGAAAGTAAGCTTCAGTCACTCCTAGTTTTCACCCATGTGAATAGCCTATGAGAGCTGAACTAAACCTGAACGAACTTTTGATAAACAATTTTGGACCATCGATTTAGGCCACTCATGTTTCATGGGGTGGGCGCGTGTCTACTCTGTCTGTCCAACCTGTAAGTTGTCCTTTTGACAGTAGAATGTTAGTTAGCTTTCAGACATCAGCAAACGATTCAATTTGTGACACTTCTTGTTTGCTATTGTTTTGTAGGTTTGAGTGTTCAAGCAAAGGCAGTGTTACTGTTGACTGATGGTGGTTTGACTACTCAAGGAAAGTACTGTTAGCAACCTAAATTAACAGGTTCATCAGGTGGATAGTATCCTCAGCTTTTTATTTGAAATTTACAAATTTGCAACAAACAGAAGCATACGTTTCTGAAACATTATTTGAATTTTTGTATCAGTCTGAAAAACTGTTTTTGGTATCTTCTGAAATCAGGAAAGATGGAAGCTGTGTTGGAAAAACAACTTATGCAAGCAGCAGAAGTTGTGGAAACCCAAATTGATGCTGAGATCAATCGTTTGGATAACCTGGATGAGGATGAACTTGAAAAAATTCGAGAAAGAAGAGTTGAAGCCATGAAGCGAGCTCAAGTACAAAAACAGGCAAGAGCATTTTACATGCAGTAGCCACTTTGATTTTATGCTGTGTTTAAATACTAGCTGATTCATTTCTTGTTTTTGCACATTTGGTATAGTTCTAAAGTTTCTGCAACTTCTTTTTATACATTTGGGCATGAATTAATTTTGCTACTAAAATGTGAAAAAATTATGTAAGCCAAGTTAGATTTGGATAAGTAGTTGTAAAGAGGTGTTTACTTTTGTACATAGTTTTTAAACAGAGCCCACACGCTAATATTTGTGGCCAACAGTCATAAACCCAGGTTTTGAAATCCACCAGTCCAGATTTTTGGTGAAATCTATAAATCTTGTTGCATTCAAGAATATCAAACAATTTAGCTTGGCTTTATGCTATTTACTCCCTAATTTATCAATCTTGTTTGATTTCATCATAATAGCATACTTGTTCCCAAAAATTTTTTGAGAAGTCACACTTTGATTTTCTTACATCAATACTATAAGAACTAGTGAGAAACATTGCTTAATAAACTTATTTGACTTGTGTATTTTCATTTTCTTTGTAATCTTTTGCTTGGCTAAATTTGTGGTTTTTTTTGTTCTAGTATTTGTGTTTAACTTCTTGTGCATTTTTGTTAGGCAGTGTCTAAACAACCATATCTGTTTTTCACCTTGAAAAGACTTAAAAACGTATCAAGAAAAATTTCTGAACTCCATGAAATATGTGACCACTTCTTGTGTGTCAATTGCTTCTCAGAGTAAAGGATGAAAGTGGCTATTAATTTTTTGTAACCCTAAGATAAAACCCAGAACCATAAACACTAACCCTACACCCTAACTGTAAACCTCAACACTAAACCGTTAAACAGTAACATTGAACCAAACCTTCACCACTAACACAAAACCCTCACCTTAAATCTAAACCGGTGTCTGCTTTTCAAACGTCTTCAAGAGCAACAGCAGTTCCAGTAGTTCCAAAACTTTCAACATACGATCTTGTGTGAAAACAAAGTGTCTTGAGCATTATCAAAAAAATGATAGGACCAAGGTGTGACTCGAACCAGCAACCCATTGCACAGCAGTACTAGTCACTTCCCACTTGACTATGTTGACTGTGGTGTGAACATCTCCAACTCAGTTTTATATCTGTCAGAAAACTGGATGCGCGATGCAGTTTTTTAGTCTTTTCAAGGTGAAAACCAGATACGGTCGTTTAGACAACATTTTGTTATTTTGCAAACTTAAGCTTGTTTTGTACATTTGGTTATTCACGTTTAACAATATTCAGTAGTAACCCACAGTCTGCTGCAGGGTTGCGGAGTCAGAGGTAAAATATCCGACTCCAACCTTTCCAAAATTCCTGACTGCTTAACATAAAGGGAATGAAATTTGTCTGTTAAAATCAATGGAAATGGTGGTGTACAGCAAGAAATCCGTTTCAACAAAAGTTTCAGAAGAAATTGTACCATTTCAACAGGGATTCCCAATTTAGGAGTGTGATGTGAAAAATGATCCATTTGGACATCCAGAGTTGGACAAAAAAATCCAACTCTGACTCCCAGTGTTGTTAGGAATCCGACTCCACCCAAAACAACTACTTACCGACTCTGCAACCCTGGTCCACTGTATTGATGATGGATGATTAGCAGTTGAGTTTGAAAAGCTTATGATCATTTCAGTGTCTCCTTAGTGTTTTGAACTAATTTCAATCAATACAGCAAACTGCTGGCTACGAATAAATAAAGCAATTGTAAAGTAATATTGAGTTTATCAAACTTTAAAACCATATTAAAACTGGAAAAACATCAGGTCTTCCCATGTTTTTTCTCAGGTACCTAAAACCCAAGCTTGGAAATTTTTTCATGAATTGAAAAGATTGATTGGTGGTAATCCTAAAATAATATTCTTATTGTTTAAAGTTTTGCCAATGATTTTAAAAACGATTTCTCTTAAGTATTCTGCATCTTTCATTTGCCAATTGTTACAGGAGTGGACTAGAAAAGGTCATGGAGTCTTTAGCGAGTTGTCATCTGAAAAAGAATTCTTTGATGTCTGCAAAGAGAGCAAAAATGTTGTTTGCCATTTTTACAAGGACTCTACTTTTCGGTAACTGGTAATGTCTGATTAATTGCTTAACGTGACACTTGCAATCTTGCGTGATTGGTTGATTTGGTAAGGAAAATGTGATGTTTCACTGTGATCACTTGTGGCATCTTGCATTTCATTTAAATAAAACTCTGTTAGTTATATCTAGTATTACTTTAAAAATGTCAGTACTTGACCATTTGCACAGATCTCTCTCCATTATATATATTAAAATTCCCTTATTTAATTCCAACTGTTCCTACCATGTTGGCCCTGAAAAGCCACAAGCACTGCCTTTATTGTCTGATTTTGACAAATGATGCTGTGCTAGGGAGACAGCAACCCTCCAACCAGGTCTCAGACTCCTTGTCTCATCTGTTTCTAGTCTGTATTAAACTTTGCTCTGTTTTGTTGCCACGTTGGGATTGTAGCATATATATTGAACTTATTCATATTTTCATTATTTCTTTGTTTTGTTAGTAAGACCACTGCATAAAAAATCACTACTTGAGCTTTTTACATGATGTGCTTGTAAATTTTCATATTTTTGTATTATCTGTCCAAATTTTTACTTTTGTAATATTTTGGAAAATCAATTCATGCCTGTCAAAATATTATGTCAAGCATAATGCTGTTAAGTAAAATAACTTTGTGTTTTGTTGTGTGATTGTTCCAAATGGGGTTGCTCAAAATAACCAGTATCTGCTTTCAGCTATTCTGTTAAAGTATATCAAAACTTATTTGAGGAACATCATGAGTGCTGGCATAAATTTTCTGACCAGCAAGATTAATCATTATTGATTAAACCAGGGTTTTATAATGTGTTTTAGGGACCCAGACACCTAGAATGGAAAATTGGGTCCCTGGAATCAGAAAATTATCATCAGGTCCCTAGAATCAGGGAAAATCAGCTCCCTAGAGAATCAGAGAAATTGGGTCCCTACAGGTCAACACCAGGTACCTAACATTTTCCTTATAAAAACTGATTAACATATCTATTATGTCAAACAACCTAGGCTTTTTCCCACAGATATTTTGCTTCACTGTGGATACAGCACAGTTCTTCCAAACCAGAGACCACAATGATCATGGGTTATCAGTTACCAAATAACAAGAATTTTTATCAAACAATTCTACTAATTGTCAGAGGCAGTATAACTTATGGAAGAAAATCAAGTCTTGTTTATGTTAAGCACTCCCAAACAGTCATCTGACACACATATAGTTGACAATTTCACTAGCAACGTGCAATGTTAAATCAGTATGTCACTGCACGTAAGTACATTGCAAACAATAGGACAACAAGACTGAGCCAACAGCCTATGTGGCTTTATGTACTTAAAATAATTATGGGATAGATACTGATCTATGTACCAATACAGATCTGGCATCTAATCGATATCAGCTGTAATCTCATATATTTTCATATGAAAACTATGAAGAGAAATAGTGGATTTATCCTTGTTTCAGCTTCAGTTACAATGTGTTTTTGAAACTGTGTTAATAGGTAATCGGCCTATTGGCTTATCAGTGCATACTTAGATCTAAATATGTATTTTGAAAAAAAAACCTGCAAGTAAGTGCAATAAGTGTGCATCTTTCAGGAGCTGTTACTTCAATGCAAGGATTCGTAGTTCGTACTATTGTGATCGGTAAGCCCGAGTGGCAAGTGCACAAAGCTTCACACTATGGCAACAAGCAACAATAGAGTTCATGCATCGCAATTACTCTATTATGACTTGTTTGTGCCACGTATATATGGGTTCTTCACGCACATCCCATGGTGCATAGCACATTCAATACAACGCCAACTGAGAGGTTGCAACAGCATTCCCTCCCTGCAACAAACTGCACCAACTACACGTTCTTTTTGTGAAGGTTGCATCTGGCATGACCTTCACATCTTGGTCACAGCACCATTTTGTTGCAATAGGAAAGCCAGAGTAGCAAATGTGCAAAGCTTCACACTGTGGCAGCAAGCAATAATAGAGATCACACACACACAATTACTCTATTATGGCTTGTTTGCGCTACGTATATATGGGTATTATCAGGGCCGGCCCTAGCAGGTGCAGGGCCCAATGCAAGACTTGGGCGCGGGGCCCCTCTGAGCAGTGCTTTATGACATCATCAAGCTTAGTCAACCGTGCTACGACCTTTTTGAGAAAATGGCCTATATGATACTAACGATATATTGCAAACGTTTCGATAACTCCTGTTATCATTGCAAATTTGACGTATATGAATATAAAAAAACATGGCAAATTATTGGAATTCATCGGTATGTAGATGTAGATGATATGTAGACACAGAGTATTCTTTTCATTTGAAGGGGTGTGGGCATAGCTAATGTGTCCCGTAACTACGTCCATGTTTATGACTAATATGCTGCTGTGGTGGACATTAGACAGTGACAGTGTACTGCTACGACTCATAATTATGCCGAGAATTCTAAAGGAAGTCGGCAATGGAGATATGAGTGGCTAGCGCAAGTGTAAAGTTACGTAGTAACCTAAATCAAACCGAACAAGCGAATTGAACCTACAATGCAATATACTTCACTCTTGTAAGAGTGAATGTCACTTTCGTTCGAAGGACCAGGGCCCTAGCCACGGGATGAGGCATTCGCGGACAGGGCCCCCAAGTTTTTTTGTACTCCTCCCTAATTTTGTTGTGTCCAGAAAAAATTTGTCTTAAACATATAATAAAAACAAAAATATTGTCTCTTAAAAATGTGTTTTCCCCCCAAACCTTAACATGTGCCTGCGAAGAATGGGCGACGTGGAGAAAGTTGCTAACATAAACTGATTAACCTTTCTCACTTTCGGCAACCACAAGTGCAGACGCATTCTTGTATAAAGATAAGGTCTGGGTGCACGATCAACTGTACTCTGTATAGCGCAATACACGAACAAACACTAGTGAGCAAAACATACATCTGCCCAAAGCCCAATTTTATAGTCATTCTTAATGCATGGACTTCGACACCAATGCAAACTGTTCTTCATGAATTAGAAATATTTCGCAATTATCACGTCACAGAATATAAAAAAAACGTACCAAACACAATATATAATACGCATGGTTGATTGATCAAATAGATGCACATAGCAGCCCAATATGATGAGTAGGAACAAGTGTGCTGGATGACATTCAGAATTTTTGCCTTGCCTAGTTAAGACGCACTGAAGCTTTCATTCAGTGGTGTTGGAGCTGGAGGTGTCTTTAACGTTGATGTACCTGGACTTAGAAGTAGTGTGTCTTTTACTCATTTACACTCGCAAACAACCAAACACAATGAAAGTTTGGTGGAGTGGCAAATGATAAATGTGATGACTTGAATCCAATGAGCAACGCTTCGTTAGTCTTTGCTCAGCTTCAAACCACTGAACACTTGCCTGAAAGTGACAACTGGACTTTTCATGCTCAGCTATGCGGACTTTTCATGCTCAGCACACTTGCACTGGACCAAAAATGTTGTTTTTTTTGAGAAAAACTCAGATAACTCAATGGTAAACAAACGTATCGAAACCTCTGTACCTGAATTTTCAGGAATTTCACCCAAATTTTCGACAAATCAGAACTTTTGGGGGTGCACTTGCCCTCTCAGCTCTACACCACTGAATGGATAGCGCAATGTAAATCTTGAAAAAAGTTTACAAAAAAGCAAAATATCCCATTTTTTCAAGTTGAGTACACCAGCCATTTCAGTTGCATCACCTCTCCATTAGATAATTGCGTTGTAAACAACAACGTGAAAAAGTCTTGCCTGCTACATCATAGGGAAATTCATAATTCAAATCTAACTTATCTGGGCTTTCAGCGATTGGAAAATCTCGCTTAGCTGTTGAAAGTGGTTTGGGTCAAGATGCAGGATCCCACAGTTTTCGATAAAGCTAATATTAGGGCCATCACCAATGAAAAAGTTTGGGGCACAGTGAAAATAAAGTTAGGCGCACTAGACATTTTTCCCAATGGGAAGGCCCCAGCGTGCAATTTTTTCAGAACAACGACCAACAAGCTTTTTGGCATAATTAGCGTTTCATGCTACTCAACATGTTTTGGGTGACTGCCCAGATAGGCTGACAGGGTTCAGTGTCCAGTACAGACCAAGCAAAAAATGCAAAATATAACACCTTTTGCTGCTATGGTTGAATGGCCAACTGTTGGAGTCTTCGGACTCAAATAGAAGGTCTGCGTCTACAGACTTAACCTTTCATCTTTTGTGTCAATGTTCATTTTAACGAGAGCATTGTTTGCTAACAATGAGATTTTATCAGCCGTTTCTACTGAATTTGAGCGTAAGGAGTATTTGGCAAAAATGAACTACTATCCAAACACATGGCACAGAGCCACCAAAGGTGCGGGGCCCAATGCAACCGCATCGGCTTAAGGCCGGCCCTCGGTATTATTCTTTATGCACATTCCGTTCGTGGTGAATAGCACATTCAACGCAACACCAATCAAGATGTTTCAACGGTACTTAGAGGTATCCCTGGGGGGAGATGGGACTCAAGTATTTTTGCTTTAAATTTAAACTTTCATCAATAATTTTCGTTTCATGTTAAAAATTTTTTTTTCTGAGGATGAATGTCGAATGAAATAAGATGTTTCCAATACCTGAGCTACACTGTTCACAATAAAAAGCTTAAAACCCAAATTATATAGGCCGACATGTAGATACCTTTAAATATGAAACCCCAAGCAAGAACAGGGTAGCAACAGGGGATCTAGGAGCAAGTGCTCTTATTTAGGTTTAAGACATAATTTAGTCATTGTTTAACATTTTTCACTCAACAGTGTGGGTAGAGTATGGTTGTTGTGCTATGTCCTTAATTAGCCTCTATGCTTGTTTAAACCTGGCAATATATATAAACAAAAATAGTGTGTGGGTCTTAATTCAGGTTGAGTATAAAAAATGTGTAACCACAGGCAGAGATTGGTATGTTGATCAGTTTTTAGATGGAATAAAACCTACAACTATATCCAAAATATTATGTGTCTAAGTATGTAAGTTGTTCCAAATTTGGCACTTATTTGCTTATATGATTCTGATTAGTGATAACTGATTTAAAAACTGAATTAAATGAATATAATTCCTGGAGTATCCTTGATAAGGGCTCAGGAGCTTGTTAATGTTAGATGTGATTGAACTCCTTCACAACTTTGACAGCAGCAACTATGTTTATTTGTACGTAATAATGCATGTACTGTATATTTACCAACCACATTTGTAAACTGATTTTACATAGTCAAGTTTATGCTGCTATCAGAGGTCAGATTGTAAAAATGCAGGGCTTTCCATACTTCAAAATTAAGTAGATAATTTTCTGAAGTCTGCCATGCTAGTTGCAAAGCAAAACGTTACCTACTAAAATCAATGTGATTTTTCCAAAGATTCCCAGTGTTATTGGTTATTGGGTAATGCCAAAAACTGATGCAGGGAAATACATTGTCATGAAAAAACATGCTGTGCTACAGTCAAAACAGCTGGAATTTCACTAAAACAAAATAACCACCAAAATGGAAGAAAAACAGTATTCCTCATTTAAAAGAATTTAGGACACTGCTATTCCACACAAATACACCTCTTGTTTGGTTATGGATAAAAATCAACAAACCTTGATAGGTTTACTTTTGATGAAATATTGAACTTGTTACTTGTTTTTAATCACATTGTTCAGGAATTTTAGCACATTCCCACACTTGAATAACTTATCTGAGCTCCATTGTTCATTGAAGTAGTTACAACATGTGAAAAAAATTATTTTGGTGTTTGTTGTCTTATGACAGTGAGTAATTAACATATTGACCATGGCCAGAAGCAGTTGCGCCATTCGCAAATGTTTGTTCTCTGACTGGCAGGTGGTTTATTTATACATTTTTGTGACTCAAATTGCAGATATGCAATGAAAAGAACAAAACATCAAAGGACAGAAAAATTGATTGCTTGTTGATAAAATGAATGAAACAAGTGAGGACTTCCGAATTCTACAGATGACACATAAACACTTGGCAAAATACCTTATGGCTCAACTACTCAGCCCAAGCCATGTAGCGAGCGGCCAATATGGCACAAGTCATGTAGCGAATTTCAGGTGTGGCTGCTATTGAATCAGTGGCTGTGATCATGCTCAATCTTTCTAGTGACGATTGCTATAAAATAATGCAGCTCTTTGATCGGCTAAATTGTAAGGTAGATTTAAGGAATTGAACCAGGACATAAAAAAAATGCAACAAGGCGTGAGAAAAGAAAGCTATATTATAAAACTCATTGCACTGCTGGGAATCAATCTTGTTCATTTGAAAAACAGGACACATCCCTGGGTATTTAGATGGTGCTTCTCTGAAATTTCTGTACTCACTATGTTTGTCTTGTTTTGCATAAAAATAATAATTCCAGCTTGCTATGAGAAGATATACTTAACTCACAACTCTTGCTTAATAAAATGAACCTGCCTGCTGTAAGCCCAAATAAGAACTTTCTGATTGTACTGTATCTTTCAGGTGCAAAATTCTGGACAGCCATTTGTCAACTCTTGCCCAGAAGCACCTTGAAACGAGATTTATAAAGCTCAATGTTGAAAAGGCACCATTTCTGACGCAACGGTTTGGAATACGAGTGATTCCGACGATGGGCTTGATCAAGGACGCCAAAACACAGGTAAAAACAATACCGGCAGTAATTAAAACTCCGTGATGAATTCGTCACCTTAGACTTCCATGCTGCTGCAATTTTTTCAATCGGTGCTACGTCGCTGCCGTAAAAACACGACCTGTAACGATATTCACTCACGACACACACCCCCAAAGTTTTATCATTTTGTCGGTCGGGAAAGGCGATCCGCATTCCGCTCTGGTTATCCTGATGGATGCGGATCGAAAGGCGATCCGCATCCATTGATATAATCCTGATATCAATGGACAAATTTAGAAAAGTGTGTCATTAACAAAAAGGTTATAAAGCGTGTTTATGACTACTGTACTTTGTACGATACAGCAATAGTTTTTCGTAACTGTTGATGCAAATATCACCTCTCGTACTGGGCGATAAAACATCGATCGGCTTTACTTTCTGTATGGTGACCAAGCTCTGCATGCGCTTTCAGGTTTGGGCAATTGCGATATACTTTGACAGCGCAGGCTTGACCCTAGCGCCATTTACGCAGCTTTGCGAACCTGACCGAAGTCATTGCGTTTTCACCAAATTCTGCGTTATAATTCCAACGACATTCCACGGCTGGATCCGATACCAGCATATTATCACTGCGGTGCTAATTTAAAGCTCTGTGTCGTCATTCTCGGCGATTGGTCAACTCTGACTTTCCGTCACAATTATTTTAACATTCGACACTTTGCACAAGCATCGAACCATCTGGAGCGAAGTTCGATGTAGGTAGGAGCCTAATTTTCCAATGGAAAACCCCTCGTGTTACTACGCTTAAGCTTCGTGCGTTACTTGTTCTGAGTGTCAATTGAAGGGCTGATGTTTGTGCTCAACTTTCGCAGGGTTTTATTGTTGGATTCACGGAATTCGGTAATTGCGACGACTTCACAACTGAGATGCTGGAATGGAGACTTGGCCGGAGTGAGATAATACAGTACAGCGGTGACCTCACCAACCCTCCAGACAATGTCAAGCAATCGTCACGTCCCGCCTATTTGACTAATTCCAGCAAAAAGACAATACGTGGGAAAGACGAGGATGATAGCGATTCTGATTTTGAGCTGGAATAAAGCACACAGCCTTGTGTAGCAAACGTTTCGCATGCTACAGTCAAGTGCCATAGCATCTGATGGCATGATGTGTTGTGATTGTGACTGTGTAGTGTCCGACAGCCACACAAAGGGTCCAGGGACGTAACGAGGTTAGATGGCGCCCGGGGCAAGAATCAAATTTGGTGCCCCAATGTTCGAACCTGAGGTCTTTCGGAAGCAAAAGAGCTGTTGAAAAAACTGTTGGGACTGTGTATATGTTGATGTTGTGTATATGTTGATTTTTGCCCTTCTACCCCAAAATATGTTAATAAATTTTCCTTTTTATATTTGGAATGTTGCATGAGATTTTACTGCGCAGTTGCGAAGATTGGACCCAAGATTGGACCCTCTAAGTGCTTAGTGAATGTTGCTCTGATCGTTCGTGGGTGGAGAGCACCCCGGAAACTTAGTTTCTGACGAGTCTTGCATGTCTGTTCTCACAATTGCTGGTGAACGCACGTCCTTCCTCGCGTTTGATTTTGCTGTCGATTTTTTTCGTTCTAAACACGAAACTACTCGTGAAAGTTTCAATCGCACGACATCAGCGCGGTTTCTCAGATTTATTGAGCTTCTCGACAACGGTCAAACTCCCACAGCAATCAGTGCAGTTCACAGGGCAGTAGATTTGAATAGCGCGCCGGTGGCGATTCTTCAGCAATCCTTTTGCTTCGATGTTGTTCCGTCGACCATTGACGATTCACTTCACAACTTTCAAATGCCACAGTCCGTCGTTGAGGTAGTGCACGGTTTCGATTCCCACACCTTTATTTACTTTAGTTCTGTAATGTTCAACAGTGAGATGATGCGCTTTGCTCTGTCACATCTTTGGATACCTTCAGAGGTGCATCAGCACGAGCACGATGCGGTCGTGTTACGGGAACTTACAAAAAAATTCTAACTAGTTATTTCAAAAAATATGCGCGCACGTGAGATGCATCTCCCGCTGGGGCCTTGTTGCAGATCTAAGCGAGAACTGTGTTCGAAACACTTTAACCGTCCTTAGAGACCTGCAGTGGGCAAAAAAGAGAAGATTACCTCTCCACACACAACAATCAAAGCAGAGACAATTTTTTAAACATAATGAACACTTCTTTCACGGGTAAATGACCACTATTCGTGAATGAACGTTGATGTAAATTTGTTTATTTTTAAACGGGTTCTATCGCAAGTTCGGCTAACATGGATCTTACACAAGAATTAAGTCGGTGTTTATCAGTTCTCTCAGCAATTCTCGTACATTCAGATCTCTCAGCGGTTCTCTTCGGTGTATGAAATTAATTTACAAAAACAGTCAGACCCGGATCGTGCCACAGTCAAGAGATACCAGCTGCCAGCCCGTCATCAAGAAATGAAAGTTGATCTAGATGGAAGTGAACGCAAAGGTCGAGGTTTTGATCCTGCTAAATTGCGAAAGTGCTGTTGTGCTGTTTATTATACCAATAAGTGTGGACGCTTCCACTAAAAGGATATGCTCTCAGCTTATGTAAATTGAATGGCTGATACCGCAGGTTTTCAATTACTTTGTTCGCCAAACAAAATGGTGCTTGATTTGTGCGTGTTCGGCTCGTAGCTGTACTAATTTTCGTGAGTAATTGCAACCTTGGTACTTTTGCATGAGGAGAAACTACAGCTCTAGCCCTTTTTCCTTTAAGTATAACCTCAATACTTTTTACGGGCAATTCCGAAATAGTGCATGGCAGACCACTACTCTTCACAATTCACGATGTTCACACTGTGACCAACGCAACAGCGAAAAAATGAAAATAAAGGCATCCTGCAACGTGCGACAACTGTACTAGCCGATTGCATAAGCGCACAACGCGTATGTTCGTGGACAGAACTGCAACATTCCGCAGTGATAAAAAGCGTGCATCTATACATGGCTTTGCACGAAAAGACACAATTGGTGCAAGCAATCTTGCCACTGCCAGAGGGTAACATGCCCGTCACCCACCAATAAGCAGTCATGGGAAAAAGACCAAGTTAAGCAACATTTTTCCGCGAAATTTAGTTTCAACAAATTCCGGTAATCCACCGACGGTGATCAGTTGGACTATACTCTGTAGTTCTTTCAAATGGGTTTCCCTAAATTCGATATAAAGCACCGAAATAACAGACCTTTTGTTGCGACTTCGAGAGATTCTCATCAGAAACAAATTCTTGCCAACCTTAAAATTACCAAGGTGTCTCTGTTTAAATAAAACAACGTTCCCTGGTTTGTTTTTGCACAATGCACCACCACCTATCGGGCTTGCCTTCTTTTGGCAACTAAATATTTGTTCTCTTAATCGTTGCTAAGTGTGTAGCGCAGTATCTCAAAGTGCTAAAACACTGACATACTGTCACGATCAAAGTTATAGACCAACATCTTTATCACAGGGAGCTAAAGCTGCACTACTGAAAATATTCTCAAATACTCTTCATTCACATACAATATTTTTTTCAGACTGTAAGCCAACAAGGTTGGGAATATTCCCACATTGCTTTCCGTTACTGAATTAAAAGTTATATACCACTAACTTGGGACTGATTTTGCACGCAGGCTGGCACTGGGTTGATCAGCTTACAAAAATACAAAACGATACCGACTTACATATTTTCCGGGGTCATTTTCATCAATCCGACAGCTAAGGCGTGGACTTTATCTTCTGCTGTAATGGCCTGAAACACAAAATGATGCAGCACAGCTGTCAAGAAAAAATCATACAGTATTACATAGGAACAAATGTTTTTGTGAGAGCATGACTTCGTAACTTCCGGCGCAAAAAAAAGGCCAAAGGACGACCAACAAATATAATGGACACAAACGCACATAAATACAAGATGACACGAAAAAAACGGTCATCACCAAAAATCGAATAACTTCCAAAATTCAATTTAGATTGACACAAAACTTCAGCTACATTAGGTCAAGCCTGTGTAGCAGACATCTCCAAAGTTTCAAGTCTGTACTACAAAAACTCTTTGTTTCACTGGCGCTCAAAAATGTGCTCCAAATG
>Ga0210059_1003230_pt1 | contig 25962 bp, 21 predicted proteins | sample Ectturendosymbi2_FD_188042 | JGI IMG/M metagenome (GOLD analysis project Ga0210059, IMG submission 188042) | Ecteinascidia turbinata endosymbiont from Florida, USA - Sample 2 (SPAdes) (version 2) | ecosystem: Host-associated > Tunicates > Ascidians > Unclassified | place: Key West, Florida... | reverse complement strand
GCTGAATGATACGTACAAGCTGAATCATTGCAAGGAGATGGGAGCAAAACTAGGCAGGAGATTCCTCAAACAGCCGGCTGAAAAGCTCAAGGCGGTTTTTGTTGTATTTGATGACCATTGTGCTATGGACCATGAGTCTGCGGAAAATACATAAAAAATAGCACAAAAACAGTTTTGAACTGGCTGAAAGAGCAACCTTTTTATGCCACGGCTTTGTCACGATTCGAACGCCAAAGCCTTGTTTTCGCTTTATTGGAGCGAAAACAAATTGAAACAAGACGCTTTTTCTTCGGTCCCGGCAGAATTCCTATCTTTTACATGCATTCGAGTTCGGCTACAACGACTTCGGCCGTATCGTCATTTCGCCTATAGCGTCACTTCCTGTCGGTCCCGCAGAATATTTTTTCGTTTATAACGACAGTTGCAAGTTTAATTTACACTTTGAAGTGTAAGCTCGGCTGTGAAGCCGTCACACAAACGTTTTAACCTTTTATCACCAAAAGTAACGCAGCTAAGCGGGGAATCGTTGAGCCGTTGGTGTAACGTGACACTGACATGAAGGAGTCGAATTAAATCGTTACATGTTTCACTGTAATGTACTGCATTATGGGTTGTTGCGACCAGTGGCGGCTCGTGGTGAAATTGGCCGGAAGAGCTGCGAAATTTCATCTCTGGTTGAACATATGGGAATGTCGCCCTGGCTGTTTTTATAACTAGTGGCGTTTCCAGTCACTCCAGCAGTCCTAATCTTAGCAAACTCGTAATTTTCAGTTGTCCTTTTTCATACATAGAAAACATTCACAAACCCCAAAGCGTAAACATGAACACAAAAGAATTAAACCGGTCCCATCAAAAGTATGACGCATAACCCAGTCCATTGCCATCAAAGCTGCAGAAGCGAGAGTCGAACCGAGCACCACTCGCATTCTTAACTTGGAACATTCCGCTCGACTACTAAGGCCCTATTGTTAACAAGACAAAGCTTGGCATTTTATTCAAACCGTGTCATGGCAGCAGACCTAGGCTTGAGCCACTTTCTTTGTGCTGGTACTTTAATCATGTTCTTTCAAATGAAGTTTAAATTTTCCAAAAAATTTCGAACAGTTTATGATTTTACACAAGATTTCTCGTTTTTTTTAACTGGATTGTTATGCTTTTCCAGTAAAAGTTTGTATCCTGAATCAGTTACAGCTGCAATGTTCACCTTACCAAAAAATTAAAGGTCTACTTGAATGCTTGTTATAGGCTTGCCAGATTTCTCATGCTTCAAAATTTTCATATTTCATTGTTTTAAGCCAGTCACATCTTTTGTTGTCTAAAAATGAGATCCACCAACTACTGCCGTACATCTTCAAACGCCAACCCTAGAAATCCCATCAGCTTAGCCTATTGTTGTAAGTTGCACTGGTGCAGATAAACAAAGGGCTATATTTTCGCAGCCCGAGATTGGCGACCAGATTTGAATCCAATGCCGCCAATATCGCCAAAGTACTAGTAAAAGCATTGTTAAACTTAATTATAAAATACAATATCCAAGAAATTCAGGTAGTAAAAACAGTCAAGATCATATTTCCTCCGTTTTTTCTTTAAAAAATCATCGTCAAAATATCAAAAACGCTTTGCGATAGGCGGATATACCACCATGTTTTTTGTAGCCAATTGTTTGGTTTCTTTCCTTTAGGACTGTGCCGAAGACAGCCCCGAAATCGGCAAGTGTGCTGAAAACGTCATCGCATAAGCGGCGTGGTTGGAAAACAGCGAAACATTGGTTTTGTTGGATTCCTAGGAAACGTTGAGCCAAAATGGTGTCGGAAGTACCTAAAATGATTGTGTTGTGAAATTTTCGTAACTAAATATAAGCTTGAGGCGAGTTTGGCCGTTTCGCGGAATCTTTTGCCTTACATTTTTCAGGGAGGGCTGCTGCCCGTCCAGACGAGCAGCCCCTGGTTGCGACTGTAGTCAATTTGATCGGGACTTGGTGGAGCAGTGAGTAGAATGTCGAGTAAAAGAAGCGTATCCCATTGTGAAAAAATTTTCTAACAAAAACTGGGCTCATCGACAAGATTCGACACTCAAGCAAAATTTAAGATGGTGAAATTTCACGAAATACTAAAACCGCTGTAAAATCGTGGGTGTCCTCATCTCGGACCCTGCCTTGAAAATTTGGGGGAAGGGGTTGGACACTCCTTGTTACCACCCTATGCCTTTTTCACAACATAGTTCCCCTTTACTATTGTGACGGTTTCGATGCCCACGGTTGCCTGCACTGATTAGTCCACTTGTTGATTACGTGCCGCGTTGAATTGCATTGCTTTGCCTGGTCGTTTGTATCGCACGTCGGTATCAGATCGTTTCTAGTTTCATACCAGGCGGTTGTTGTGTTACGCTGCAAATGTTGATACGTGTTGGTGTTCTTAGTTGAATAAAGCCTGGTGAAATGTTTCGTTCGTCGCTAGGTTCTGTCGTGACCACTATCGAGTTGGTCTCGTTTGGGAATGATCTGTAAGACTGCGAAAGGCATAGAAACAGGCGGGCAATTGCTGACGCAACCACGATGTGTTGGTCACACACACAAGATATTTTCTGCTTTGGAACAAGCGAAGAAGCATGGAAACATGTTAACACCTGGATGAACAGCGAAGCATTTTGTTAAAAATAGGAAACACCATTTCAAACAGTTGTTCAATAGTTGAACACTAGTGAAACCCAAATTTCGACAACGGAAGTAATCCTGCGTTCCATGATAATTTTCAGGCGTCCTCAGTTTAGTTCCATTATTAGTGTTGTGAGTGATCAGTGGCGCCCATCTCCGCTTGTTTTGCGCCGATGGCTGCTTTCACAAGTTAACGTAGAGCACTAGGCTGGACAGACCGCAAGTACCGTTTTTCAAATCTTCGGTATGACCCAACCGGGTATCGAAATCAGCCCACCAGCTTCAGTAGCACGTGCTCTACCTGCGGGTAGCAGAAGTGGCCGGAGTCACTTTTTCAAACTCCGACCCCGCTCCTGTTCCAAAATTTTTGAATCCGGGTCCGGCAATTTTTTTAATTTGAGAATCAGACTCCGGCTACAATCACCAATCCAACCGTAATTTACCCATGTTTTACTTAAGAAATGGCCACAGAGTGCTGCTACTGCCGAAATTGAAAAGTGACTCCGGTTTTTCACAAATTTTTGACTCCGGGTCCTAAAGTGAAACGCAGAATCCTGCCGGAGTCGACTCCGGAACCGGTACCACCTCTGACGGGTAGAACTTTGAAATGCATTCCTTTTTTCCCGCAAGGATGATAAAAGTAAAAGAACAAATACCAGCAATAACTTTCCAGACTAATCAGCGCTGCCAGCAAAACTTCATTTTTGCGTAAGTTTACTTCAGCTGCAGTCCCCAGGCCTGTAACTAGCTTGGGACACTAGTGGGGCGAAGAGTATTCTGATGGGAGCACAATTTTTTTAAACTACGTCCAACACATTATTCCAGGAGGAAAGGCGAAGACCCCTGCGCCCCCTAGTGACGATCCTGGAAGTATCTAATTTTTAGAGTGAAACGTTGCCTTCTGTGGCAACCGATGTTGAAATAAGTTGCGCGGTCCTCTCGCTGGCCATCATGACAAGCATGTCCCGCATCGATGCCGATGACATTATTTCATCGAAGCTTGTCCAATAAATGTTTCTTCTTGAAAGACGTTGGCGATATGCATTGACGCTGTTGCTAAAAATTGGCACAGAAGAAAGCGACGCATTGCTTGCTAGCGTAGCATTTCATTTTCTTCTTTATAACAGAGCATAAAACCGGTTTACATGGTTAAATGTTAAAATAAGACGACAAAGGTAATAAATAAAAATTGGAACAATTCGTTGACGGTTTCGAGAAATCGCGACATTCAAGGAAGTCTACGATTCAATGTTCAAGATGCAAATAAACAACGAGCTCGACAAACGACATTGGATAATTGTGAGCCAATAAGAAGTGAACACGGGAAATCTACTAAAATACGCTCTGCTTCCGAAAGCAAGGATCGGATCGTAACCAGTGAAAGATCGAAAATTGAAGAAAAACAGGACCACTTCGATCGCATGAAGAACAATATAAACGCAGTGCACAAAACAGCTGATCGAAACGTGCGAGGAGTTTTGATCCAGATTTTCCCAGTCCTGGTATGCCCATGCGAGAACCCGCTGCGGTAGCGATTGCTGCAAATCTGCTGCGATCAAGAACTGCTGTCGTCCATCATTTGATTTGCCCACTGCCTGTCACTCTTGATGAGCTCGTCTGAGCATGCCGTATATACTCGCATATAAGCTGACCCTTGAAAAACTGCCCCAAAATGAGGAATTTTGTAAAAACTCGCATATAAGCCGACCCCCAAAATACCATGGTGTGTTGTTTGGACTAATAACAAGAGTATCAATATGCAATGCACTGATGAAGCTTCATTATCAAAGCATTTGTTTCGGAAACAATATTACCGGTAAGTTAAGTATGAAAAGAATCTGATGTTACATTATCGTAATATATGCACTTATCGCAGCAAAAGCTTGCAGAATTTAACTTTATTAATGCAGTCTCAATTTTTATGGCTGTATGTACGACTGAATGGTAATATCGGTGATATGGCGTGATCTGAGAAGTGGCGTCATGTCGATTCGTTTGTGTGAGATCAGATTTATGTGCGTATAAGCCGACCCCGTAATTCAACGGTGCACAACCTGCGGCCTTCGATAATGAAATTTGCGGCCGTCCACATATAATTTAAAATATAAGATTTGGCGGCCGTTCTGGCGTATATTGAAGCAAAACAAACGCAAGGAAAGAAAATCAGTCGACACGATGCGTAACAATCTAGAAAGTGATGTCACAAAGAGTTACAGGATGAATGCGCAATTTGTTTGAATGTGTTCAAACATAAACACCGAATAAAACCTATTCTTTAATTAAACGTACCTCATGAATATAACTCGAACTCATTGGTGGCCGTACTTCACATAAATAAAAGTAATGCAGCCGGCAATAGCAAAAGGTTGTACACCCCTGGCCTAATTTGATTAATTTTTTAATCTTCTTTTTAGTTTCAAAGTCGGCTTATATGCGAGTATATACGGTAACTGCCAGGTGTACAGTAATTAGCAACATCATTCTATGTCGATAATCTTCGCACATCGACGCAACTGGCGTCGAGCGTTCGTATGCTGTAGAGGCACAAGTGAAATTGTAAAAAATCTTAATAACCTCAAAGGGGTTTCGATTTATGTTGAACTAACATGTGCGACAGAAACAAACACACCCTCGACCCTTTTTTCAAACTATCCGAAGGTAGAAAGCTTCTCGATCTAAAGCGCATTCGTGCCAGAAAATCTCTATAGTCTCTACACAGGACTGACGTAAATTATAAACGTAGATAAAAATGCTCAGAGCAAGTTTAAAACCAAGCTGTTACGGTCATCACTGGCAGATCCACCCCACCGACACTGCTGTGGTCATCAAATACTTTCGCCTGCATTCTGCTAAGCTCAGCATCGTAGTCTTGCTGTGCGGGGCTTGCGATCAAGTTGATTGCCCTGCCTTCATTTGTGAGATGAAACGTTTATTCTCAATAATCCCCAGAAGAGAACTCACGCGGGCAAATGCAGTGGCTGAAATGCATTTTGTACCCGGAGTCAAATTTTGACGACTTTCACAAGTTTTGTTTCACGGGCCCACAACTTGTTGGAGCGCACCAAATACAAGGTGCTTTTACTGATTACTTTACGGGTAATCTAATCTCTTATATCCACTACAAAAATATATATGGTTATAATCTGCAAGAAAAGAAAGTTGCTTTCATACGTCTGCTTCACAAATCACAAAAAAAAACGAGGCGTTGTTGAAACCAAGCAATGGGTGTGTGCAGGGGCGTAACGAGGTTTGATAGCGCCCGGGACAAGTTTGGCGCCCCCATGTTCAAACCGGAGGTCTTTCGGGAGCAAATGTACTGTTTAAGAAGTACTTGCGACTTTGTTGAAACTTTTCGGCGCCCGGGGAATTGCGCCCTCTTGCTCCCCCCCCTCGTTACGCCTCTGCGCGTGTGGCACTCTGCCTCCGAAGCATTCGGACATGCCTGTACTTTGTTCAATAACAGCAATGAGCACATAGAGCACGATACAAGCAGCGTTCCTGTTTCTCCCATTCATCAGCGCCATACAGAACATGATTTGACTTCGCCAAAAAAAAGCTGAAATCGATCACCAACAAGATATAGGCGGTGTTTTTGAAAAAAAACGACGGCCTCTCCCCGGGTTACTTTGTTTCCAAAAAACTCCACGCCAGAGTTTTCACTGAAAGCATGTTATCAGGTCACGTGGTTCTCACAGGAAGCCCTGGGATTTTGTCGATTAAATGTGAGTTTTCAGCCATCAACAACTGCTGACGTTGTTAGAAAGGCGTGGCCAATATCTGGGAGGGGAAGTTCAGCTGCAGGGAGCTGCCAGAGGGGAGAGATATTCCCCGCTTGTCTGTTGGTTCCGCGCGCCAGGACCGGTTTCCTTGCAAGTCTAGCTCTGGGCACGACGTGACACTGCACTCGGTGGAGGGCAATTCGGGAGTTCTTCGGTTTTGCGGGAAGTGGAAAATCTTCGAGTTAACATTACTCCCGTCCAGGTCCACTCTGGCCCGGGTGATGACGCCTGTCAGGGCGTCAGCTATGGGTAAAAGTCTCATTATAATAGTTTGGCAATTGCTGACGCAATCAAGGTATGTTGGTCACACACATAGACATTTTCTACAAAGCAACAAGAGAAAGAAAATGGAAGCATGGAACATGAAGCACGTGAGAACGTAAGTATTGATGACTTTTTCAGTCTATCGCAGAATGCGGACTGCGTTTTACTGTTTGACCCCCCACCCCCGATAATGAAAACTTAGCAAAGGGCCTGAGTGGAGGTGTGCTTGAAGAACTTCACACAAATATACGATTCATTGTGAAGTCTATTCTGGGATTGCTGCATGAGGATTTTGTACAAACACCAAATCATGAAGGCATTTGGTGTTTTTATAAAACTTATAAGCATACGATATAAATCGATGACTATGCCCTGGCGTCAAGCCACTGCAGTGAAACCAAAACTGAAAGAAAATGCGAGAAAGATAGAAAAGACCGTTTCGTGGCCCTCGCTCGTTTCCTTCCCTCAACGTTTGGTGGCGCCCGTTTGATCCCCGTCCTTAACGAGGGGCTCCCGGAAAAGGTCGTGCTGACTGACGGTCTCCGCCGAGGGCCTCGAAGCGGGGTCGAGCGAAAGCATGGATTCGGTCAAATCGGCCTGAAAAAGAAAAAACTAGTTCAGTCGCTCGTGCAGCTTCCACAGCAAACATGGCCACGCGCCGTTACAACCTGCCAAGCGCCTATGAACGGGGAGCCTGTTCAGAGTATCGGTTATGGACGATGGCAAGTTTTTTACAGATGGGGGGTAGCAATAGAATTTTCCAGGCTGTGGCCAAAAGTTTTTTTTTCCAGGGGAGGGACAACAGTGGTGAAATTTTATTTCACCAACTCGAAACTAAGAACAAAATATGGTTCTACTAAACCAGGGGTTTTCTCCCGTTTACCCCTTGCCAGCTTCCTAACATAAAATTTACCCCCTGTTTATTGTTTACCTTCTAGCGCTGTAGAAAAATGTACAATAGCATCATTAAATTTAGCCCTAGGATAGATAAAATTTACCCTAACCCCAGTTTGAGAACCCCTGTACTAAACAGTAAATAAGAAAATAGCGAATTTCAAGACCCAGGTCGGGCAAGCTCCCCTTGCGACGCCCATTCTTATGGGTTGCACTGAAGTCAGAGTGGTTTTGTCACGGAACGTCGACGTCGAGTTCCTTTATTTTGAGATGGCTAAAACCCTTTTAGTTCCGCTCGAGCCACTTTTTCGACCCGAGTTTGCAACATTTTGCAACTCCGTAACTCGCCAGCCGATTGGGCTAGAGAGCTGTTTAAACCCTCTGCGGATTCGGCAAGTCTTCTAGTTTACTTTGACAAAAAATTATTCGTTTTGGGTTCGCTGTGGGTGACGTCATAATGGGGGCATGTCTTCGCGATTTTATGGCTAAGGTTACCTGGCCCCGGGCGCCAACTCAACAGACCATTTTTGTGGCTCAAGGTTTTTTGGAATCTCGGATATTCCAAGCTAGAGAGCTGTTCAAACCCTCTAAAAGATTCAGTGTCTGGTAGCTTAGAATTAAAACAAATATTTACTTTTGAATGTACGTTTTTTTGTGGATGTTTCCATAACTAGAGGATGTTTATGCATTTTTGTTTACATTTGGATGACGTCAACATTCCGTGAGAGTTGACCAATCGAGCCGATTTCGTGGCTCAAAGTTTTATTGGATTCTAGGCTATAATACGAGTCTTTAGAGGGTTTGATTGACTTTGTAGCGTTTTTGGTTCAAAAGTTACGGCAAAATAACCGAATATTAATTAGGGAAATCCCCCAAGATTTTGTAAACTATTTGAGTGTTTTTGGCCGTAACTTTGGCACCAGAAACGCTAGAACAGGGCTGCACAACCTTTTCGCTATTGCCGGCCGCCAGTGACTTCAAGTTATTTTATACTTTGCATTGCTTCTGTTCTGCTTTCACACACTGAGCTTACCCTGCTTCCACACGTTTGTTTGGGCTTCTCTCTACTAAGTATACTCAAACAGCATACAAAGAGTTTTTAATAATGCACTGCCACCATAACAGCTATATCTTAAATTACATAATCACGTGCACGGCCGCATCAATTTTTATCGAAGGCCACCACGGCCGCAGGTTGTGCACCCCTGCGCTAGAAAGTCGATCAAGGGCTCCAAAGACCCGTATTGTAACTTAGAATCCAATAAAACTCTGAGTCACGAAATCGGCTCATTGGATCAACCGATGATGTCATCATGACGTCATCAAACAAACCGCAAAACACACCCCACTCGTGACGTTACCAACCAAAAACCCGAAGCCCAAAAGTTGAAAAAAATTTTCATTCTAAACCACAAGACGTCACGAGTCTTTAAAGCAGTGTTTCCCAACCCGGGTCGGCAAGCACTAGGGGCAAACAAGTTTTCTTTAAATGCCCTCAAACAATAATAATTTTATCAACTTCATACAATCGACCTTTTCGTTCGTATAGCGATTAAATGCACCTAACCAGCGTGAAAAATTAAAACATTATACTGTTCCACATGGCATTTATATTTTTGCGGTAGTGTGGTCGGTAGTTTAAGTGTAAAGTTGCTATCTAAACAGTAGTTAGCAATAGCTAACGACAGCAGGTGTGTGCATATGCCAACAACTACTTGAAACTTGGATTTACTTCAGTAAACTTCTTGGAAACTTGGATTTACTTCAGTACTTCAGTAAACAAGTACTTGAAACTTGGATTTACTTCGGTGAAACCCGGTCACTGTGGGTGTTATGCTTAGAAGTCCTTGCTCACGGATCTCTCAAAGATAAAATACTTTGGCATCTCGAGCAAAAATATGCAAAATACGTTGACGAAAACCTTGAACTTTTTAAAGAGAAAAAACACCAAATAACGTGAAGTCGTCCGTACTTATTGTCCATCTACGTCAGGAGTAAAAACTTACTCCCATCAATGTTGTATGTCATTGCTCCCATAGTGAAGCCGCGCGTTTCTTTTACTGTTGCTTGGAAAAATACTGCACAAGAGCAAACGCGCCTCATACAGCGCGGGAGGGCTTGGTCAAACCAGCAGCTGTGAAAATGACCAGGATAATGTGCAGTGATGTCGTAGTAACTAAGTTAGCTACGGTTCTGTTTTTGTCAAACAACACCATCAAGTGACGCATCCAAGAACTCTCAGTCGATATTCCGAAACAAACCATTGCTGCTGCGAAGCGATGTGGAAATCTTATTTTAGAGTTCGGCGTGACCACAGATTTAGAGAGCGATGCAAAGTTCATCGTGTTCGTGCGATACCGTGCGACTGAGGACTACGTGGAACAATTTCTGTTTTGCCGTCCACTTGCCAAAATACCACTGGAAAGTTGAGTTTATTGGCGCAAACATTAGACAACTGCAAGCAAATTGAAGTTGATAAAGTCGAATCGCTGGGACACCGAAAAGAAAACTGTCTGAAAGGAAATGTTTAAGAACGTAGATCCCTTCACTAAGGAACATCAGCTTTCGCGGACTCACTGCCTGTCTGTTTGTGCCGATTGATTGATTTTGTGCTTCCGCCATGACGAGAACCAAGAAGATTTTTCGAGTTTTTGAAAAGGGAAAAAAAATCTTCAGGTAGTTATTGTCCTTTTTTACTAAGAATAAAGTTGGCAGTGAAAGAAATTTAAGATCTGACGTTGCTTTTAAAATATGTTTAATCTGCTGTTATTCACATCAAACACCGTCCCTTACGCATTTGTTAATTTGGTGATTTGTGTGACGTGGCGGGGGCGGAACAAAGTGGGTGTTTGTCCCATTTGCATATCCGTTGGCCATCATGAGGAAAGAAGCTGGAGAGAGTGCCCGACGCAATGATGCCGGTGCTTTATTAAAAGAACAGAAGCATAATTTTGCAGAACGATTCAAAGACAGCAAGAGGATTGCCAAGCAGCTATTCTTAGGTGATTCTTTATACGTTTGAACCAGCGAAACATCTCCATACAAGGAAAAGGTAAAATAATTTTAGATGTGTCCAAGAAATCGTCACGTTTAAAGGTATAAAATACAAATGTGAATCCAATGAATCGAAAGTGGAAAAATAGCTGCTTTTCTGGCATTAAACGCATTTGCAGGAGTAGAAATTGACTTGCGCTGCGTTCGTCAAATCTTCTTGAGCGCCTTACTACATTTCTTCGAGTTGGATAGATGTGTCCCTTTTCACAATTACATTAAAACATTTAACTGGTTTTGAGGTTCAAGAGATAAGGCTTCATTGTGAAGTGGATTGCATCGTTGAACAGCTGACTGAGTTGCAAAGTCGACAGCTGTGGAGTATCTGACCCAATTCCGAGTTAATGTCCAGTCAATGGAACCAAATATCTCTGGTCTGTGTCGGCAGGCAACAAAAACTCCTTTGCTTTTTCCAACTACATACTGTTATGAAGCTTTTTTTCAACACTGTAACTATTTTAAGCACCCAAACCCACTTCAACCAAAACACAACATAGTGTTTATATTATTCTCGCAGTCTTAATCTATCTTGAGTCCGCGAAGATTTATATTGGTCCGAAAAAAATCCGTGTCTTTGAAAGGTTGGGAAACACTGCTTTAGAGGGTTTGAATAGCTCTCTTGCTCAATATGCTGCCGAGTTTAGGTTGGCCTAAGTGTGGCCTGAAATGTCAAAGCATCTTTTGTGTAACTTTCTTATTTGTGTCAAAAAATGTTTTTTTAGCCATAATTTTGGGTGATCGAGAAGACTTACCGAATCCGCAGAGGGTCTGAACAGCTCGCTAGCTCAATCGGCTGGCGAGTTACGGTGTTGCAAACTTGGACAGAAAAGTGGCTGAGGCGGGACGAAAAGGGTTAAAAAGAAAACTAGGCGTCTTGGGTGATGGAGGGGGAGGCCAAGGCCCAACCTGGGTTTATAAATTTGACATTTTTATTTTAACCTCTTAGCAAAAAACGTCATTATCTTAGTTTCGAGTGGGTAAAATGAAGTTTCACCACTTTTGTCCCCACCTGGAAAATCTCTTTGCCTACCCCTGAAAAAATCCACTATTGCCCTCGCCCTGGAGAGATCCTTCTGGACGCCCATGCTGGGCGTCCTGGTACAACAACCGAAAAAGCACTGCCTCTTAAAAGCACTCTGCATATGAAGATGATTTGGTTTAACCACACAGTGCACCAAAAGTTAAGCTGTTGAAGAGCACCTAATCTTCTCGCCATAACTTCATGGTACAGTGTCACTATCATCTCGCCTGTTCCGGACGGTGAGATAACCCGTTCGTTCAAAGAGATTAGCAGCTTACCTCGCGTGGATACTTCGTGCGAAATGTCTCGGGAAACATCGACTGCCTTGCATCCATTAAAAGCTTTGCTCTTTCCATCTGAGTGCCAAACGTGTGGAACAGTTCGAACAGGATCAGACCCAGCGCGAAGATGTCAACCTTTTCGTTGTAGTTGGGGTTTTGGTTTTCCCTCTAAACGTCAAGTTTCAAAAACTCATAACTTGAGAAACTGCTACACTACGCGTCGCAGTTGGCTGTTGCAGGGCAGGGCCGCCAGGTGGTAGTCATAAGCAAAAATGGCCAGATCAACCCTTCATGAAAGTCAAACAGCAACCAAAAAAGGCCAAATACACAATAGATACACAACGACAACTTTAACACACCCTAACGCGCTAAAAGGCCATAGATAAATATTTTGTACATAAAAAGAATAAAAGTCACTCGATTAATTAACTTCTCGGAAGTGTTGGTCTTTCTGAAGAGTAACCTCAAACTGCAAACCTAAAAGTACGAAGCAACAAAACAAATTATGAATTCTCGTTCAAAGTTTCCAATAAAAATTTATCATTCTGCGTCCAAAAATCATGTCTAGAAATCCACCAGTGGCCAGAAATCTGCCAAAATCATCTTTAAATCTGCCAAATCGACATAAAATATCTAATTGGCTACAAAGGTCAAAAAAATTGCATTTGGCCTTTTTTCAAAAATAAAAAAATGACAAATTCGGTCTCAAAAAAAGCCAAACTGGCAACCTTATGGCAGAGTCTAATGTTACGGGCAAAAATGGCTATCACCAACATAACAGCGATATTTACAAACATCTGGCTTGAACTTCATTTTCATACACCCTTTTCCTCTGGGGAGGGTCGCGCGGGCCGCAACCCCAGGAGGCTCGAAATACCTCACGATTAATACCTTAGTAACTTTAACTTGCCACAGGATTTTCGGCTAAAAGGGGTGTCTCTGATAGGAAAGACAGCGTTTCGCACTGACAGAAGATACGACACAATCGATGGCGGTCACGTGGGAACAAGTGACTTACAGCACATTTTCCAAGGTGCAAACCAACAGGCTCACCTGCTCCGGTGCCATGTACCCCCGTGTTCCCCTACCCTTCGTGCGTCGCGAAGTAGCTCCGTCCCGGTCGAGCGCCGCAGCGTCATCACACGTGACGTGCACCCTTGTGACGAGACCAAAATCGCAAACCTTGACTTTGCCGTCGAGCGAGAACAAAACGTTCGATGGTTTCAAGTCCCGGTGAATATAGCCTTTTTGATGGATATAAACTACCGCATTGACGATCTGTAAAAGGCACGAAATCTTGTTGCCTTTGCATCTTGTGGCAACAGCAGGTTTCTGAAACACACCGTTGCACACAAGGCTGGTCAAACATCACATTACTTAAAAGGCAAGAACAAGAACACAGCGAGTCGGACGTTAATAAAACCTTTTGACACAGTTCACAGTTATTTTGAATCGAAACCTTTGTGGCAGTGGAAAATCTGTCAAAAGCTAGTAGGGTGAGATGGCACAGACGTGTTTTGAAGATGATGCCTCAAGAAAGGCGCTGAGTTTCAAGGTGAAGGGTCAGAGAAAACGGGAGGCGACCATTGAAGACACAGAGCAAGCACGTGGAAGGCAAGATTAGAGGCATTGGGTTGCAGGAAGGAAGACATCCTTAACCGAGCAAGATGGAGCAATGGAGTAAAGCTAGTCATGTCAGAAAGACAGGTTCCTCCGCAGTTTTGAAAATAAATTTCCAGACTTTGTCAAGACTGTTCCACACATTTTCAGGACTTTTTCCGGACCTAACCTTTCCGTATGACCCACCCAGGTAAAATGCAGGCACTATAATATCTAATGCGATAGAAGTAAAATTATATCATATCTTGAATAAATATTATAAAAATCTACGTCAAAAGATCAAGTCTGGAATTTTTTTCTTTTTGCATACTAACAGACACAAAATTTTTTTTCCATACTTTTCAAGACTGCGTAGGAACCCTGGAAAGGAGGTTAATCCGAAACCACCCCCTTTAACCGGATCAAAACTGTACTGCTGCTACCGAGCCACAACGCCCAAGTTCGACGACTGCCCCAAAAAATTGCATCAGCACCTGTTTGAAGATTTCAATGCACTCCAGCCTTTCCCTGTTCGCCTTGTTTGTAGCAAGCCACTCGCGCAGACTCTCTTTCCTGCACAATTCTGTCTGAATGTACAGGTACACAAATTCTCGCGATCCCACTGGGAGCTCATCGCGTCCTCGTCGTTGATGAGGTTCATGCGCGTCGCCAGCGCCATCTGCCGATTGGGAAACCCCTTCAGATTGCACTTCTGGGTTGCTGCTGCTGCCGCCGTGGTCGAAGACAGTACTAGTGCTGTTTTGTTCGTGTTGCTTTGGAGACGATTGCTCGCTCGGATCGTCAGCAGCGCCGCATACGTTAATCTCTTCGGAAGACGGTCGATTGGTTGTGGAGGTGAGGTCTGAGCTAGAGCACGACGTTTGCGACCGTGCGCTATAACAACATACAAGTCTTTGTTTCGCTGGCATTAAAGAAGTTGACAGTGACCGTCTGGCTACGTCAATTCAGGCTGCGAAAAATTTATGTCACCGGCGCGTTAGTACAAGACTTTTAAAAAGAAGCCTGTTAACTGAGATTTACCTGGTGTCATTCATTAGGACCGAGTCTTGATTTTTCTGCCAACCCGGTGGCGGTTCCTCGGTCCATGCGTGGAAGTATCGAACGATGGACGGGTGATCTAGTTGAGCCAAAGCTTCCACTTCGCGAAGAGCATGCTCTCTGCGTGCATGCTCTCTGCGTGCAAGACACAAACTTGCATTTGTGAGAGTTTGTTAGAAACACCCGAAAAGCAGACCTTTTCAGTGATTCTTTTGGTATTTTCCAGATAGACTTCAGAGTACCCTTGACTACACGGTAGTGTAATGATGATGTTGCAAAATTCTAGTTTTCATGATGTTGCGCTTGATGAACCTTGGCTTATACGTACGTTCCTTGTGTTAAGTGGGCGGGTGTGTGTAACTCCACACACCTGTCTCTACAAGGAGCTGGGTTAGATATAAAAGAACAATTTTTCAGTACACTCACGCGAAAATAAAAATCAATCCCAACGACCCAAAACAATGTAGTGACAGACGTTATTTATCTTCCAAAGGAAAACAAACTTCGCTGTTTGTCATTTACACCCTTTCGAGTGCGTGCTTTTAAGACAAACGTAAGAGGGGAACATGCAAATAATTTCGTCTTTCTTTTGCTGAAAAGTTTTCCATGTCACGCAGTCTGTTACAAACCTACGCTTCAAGATTCTGGCATTCCTTAAAAAGTACACAATCTACATCATCTGTGGAATTAGTTGGAAAAAACTGACACGGAATTTAAAAAAAGCAATACGCCTAAGCATTCCTGAAAGAATATAACTTTTATGAGATCATGCGCAAAATGCCTTTGAACAATGCTGGTAGAGACATTGTTGATATAGTGGCGTCGCTATTTAAAAATAATAGTGATGACGTCAGTGATGTGCATGCCCTTTACGCTTGTGTTTAACCAAATTTAATGTATTGGTGCCATCAAGCACTGTTTTACTACTTCCACGTATATATCTTCGAGTTCACACATGTTTTTGTTTGTTCCTTATCACTACGATGTATGCTTGTACCTCACGCGTTGCGTGTGGGAGCGAAGACGTTACACACAATAAACCTATTTGCATTTGTTTGTTGGTTAAACTGTTTAGGTTTTATGATGAGCTCAGGAACAGGATGGTCTCGAGCGTGCGCCACAGGTGCTGGCATGCTGGGTTCGAATCCCGGTCGGGACACACCGAAAATCTGAAAAACGATACTTGCGGCTTGTCCAGCCTCGTGCTCAGAAATACAGTAGATGAGTGGAAAGAAAAGCTTTATGCGCGGTGCTGTCATTGGCCTGCCACCAAATCAAAATTTACTGAAAAAGCAGCCGCGTGGCCTACGTAGACTACTCCCAACACTCCACAGGGAGCACAAAGCGAGTATGATGAAAATTGTTCTCGTTGATGAAATCAAAGGCCGAGCAGGCCGCATGTATCAAGACTTGTTGAAACTTCGGCAGAGACTGAGCTTTCTTTCTGCATAGCAAGTTTCAACAGGGCTGACGAACTATTTGACATACAAAGAAACCGGCTGACTGAAGGATCTGAAAATTTTCTCACTGGTCTATTCTATATTACAAAACGAAGAGGAAACTGGCTTTGCAGCGCAGACAAATGCGGCAGGTCAGCTGACATACATGATTGACAACCTTTCTTCTCTCTTATATCAACTGTCCATCCTTGAAAACGGTCGAGGAACTCACAACCGGTCATTAAGTCAAGTGCAAGAGAAATGCAGTGGTGGAGAGGAAAAAAAGAGCAGCACAGATTGTGATGTTGCAGAAGAGTCTCCCTCGATCAAAGGCAAGTATCACGAGCACAATGTGCTGCCAAAAGTGTCTTTATCTTCGTCAACAGGTAAAGTTTATGCATGTTTAAGCCAATGTTTTGGTCAAGGTGGTTGCTATTTTGGGTGTGATAAAACCGTGTACCTTCAGCTATACCCGTACACTAAGTTTTTTGATACCCGGCAGTTGCGCATATCTTGACTCACTCGGTAAATTTGGCTTTCGGGCCTAAATCGGGCTTCGAAAACAAATGTCGGGCTCGTGATTTCGGGCTCGGGCCGGGTTCGGGCTTCAAAATGAGGCGCGTTTACAACTCTGCACCGACAGATGACGATTCCTGCCCTTGGCAGTATATTTTGAAACTGCAGCAATAACGTGTTACTTGATGATCAATAAACTTACCTTTTTGGAAACTTTATCCGCTTTACGGCGTACTTGTAGTTTACCAACTTCTTTTGAGCTTGAAAAACAACCCCGAATCCACCCTAAAAGTGACAATGCCGAAAGATTAAACAGCGTCAGTCAAGAAGCACGGACCTTCTCCAAAGAAATCTATTTCGCTAACTATAACACCAACAGTATGTTTGCCCAGAAATGACTTGAAGATCAGCGGCGGCTATTCAGCAGATCGTGTTAAAACGTAGTATCACATTTATTTATTTATTTTTTAAACACGGATTGTGAGCGAAGTACATTATTTACATTGCAAATCATCCGAAATCTATTACGCCGCCTAACACGAATACGGTACTGTACAGTGAGAAGCAACACCTCGACACACTACAACGGTGGAGAGCACACTTGAAAAAATTGAGCCCCATTGCGAAGTAAGAGCTGGTACGCAGCACTACTTGGCAATGTCTTGGGGCATGCAAAAGAAATAACGCTGGCAGTCCTCGTCAATCACGTCATTACTTCGTACTCAAACAGCACTTCACATCTCAGTCAATGGTATCCGGTCTTTCTTTTGCATGCCCTAAGACATCACGGCAAGGAGCGTTTCAACAGCGTGAGCGCGAGCATCGCAACGCTTTCTCTGCCAAAGAGCGGCTTACTTCGCCAATCTTTACTATCGACTCGAAGCAACGCAGAAATTCCGATTCGTATTCTTTATCGAGCAATTGCTGCTTAGACTGCTTTTGTTGAGGTGGCAAGTCGTAGAACGTCGACTCCATGTTCTGGGGTTCGTTCGCTTGATGCTATAACCGAAGAAAAGCAACCAAATCTCAGTATATTTAGTAGATGTTTTTATTTGCAGCAAGCAGCTGACATCATAATTCTACGCGCAGCAACCATAATACATGGCCGTTGCTGAAATATTTACAGAGTACATGCAAACCAATGCTTTTAATCCAGCAGCAAACCTCAATGCTGCAGTTTTCGTATTATGGGTAGATTCTAGATTTCACAAAGGGCAACACCTAGTGTTTTGTCAAAGCATTACAACATTCAGTGAGACTGGGTGAAACTATCACTCGTAGTGCAACAATCCGGGGAATTGAAAGTATTGTATGTTAATTGTTTTTTATTCTCTTTTATATTTTTGGCTGTACTTTATTTCGTCAACATAACTTTTAGTTCGTGAATACGTTGCTGCCGCGGTCCAGTTCTTGTCACAGAATATCAAAAACACCTGCAGAAGAAGCAGACAAATTTTCTTACGCAGATTATCTCCAAAAATGAACTCCTCAATCTCCGCATGGAATCTGTATCACGGCCAGAATCAATAAACGATCTTTAGAATGGGTGTGCGTGGATCAAGAAAGGGTTATGGCAACCCGAAGAGGATTTCTTTTTTATCGGGGATTATCTTTTCCTCTTCGTCTGGTACCTTGCGGTCCACGTAATGGCCATTTTTTCCCGACAAAAGTAACCTCTTCACAATTTGGTCGTTAATCCTGCAACCTGTACATCGGACTGCGACAGCACGTCTTGCGGTCGGCACAACATTTCATGATGGAAACCTTTGTATCAGCTAATTTATGGGGCACCTGAGTAGATAACCTCTGTTTTTTTTCGGTGCGCCTAGAGGGTACATCTAGCGCAGTTAATTCAGTGCCGCCAAATAAATATATCTAACCCTTAGCATTGCTTGTCGCCCTCACCACATGTGCTATTACCCAAAGCTGTGCAATCTCACTTGCGCAGAAGTGCAAAGCTGCAAACATGATAAACACTTCAACAGCTGTCAGCTACTATTCAACATCGCGTGTAGATTAAGTTGATAGGTAATAATTAGATATGTTAGTTGTCAAACCCATTCAATAACAGTTATTGTAATGAACTCAAGTTGCCAACTTTGGTACACGAAAAGCGGAAGTGCTAAATACCCTTATAATGAAAATCATGGCCAATGAAAACTATATAAACGACATATTGCAAACGTTTCGATAACTCCTGTTATCATCATCAGTGCATTGCAAATTGAACTGCAGTGATCACACTGCAGGTTCTTATTACTACGTCACCACCGAAACAGCCCTTCGCGTTTTTCATTTTTCACAGCGCTTTTCTCCTGAGTGACCAACCGTTAGGTGGTAGTATTTCGCTGAAGTTTTTACTGGAAACTAGGATACAATCCGAGTCTTTTGATACTTTGGATGACCTGCTGGGGTTTCGGGTTCAAAAGTTGTGATGCAAGTTAGTGAAAATATTTGACTAATTAGCTAATTAGTTAATTAATTAATTTGTTTATTTTAGATCATAACTTTTGAACCAGAAACGCTAGAAAGTCGATCAAAGGCTAAACTCGAGTTTAGTTTCCAATGAAAACTTCAGCGAAACACTGTGGCCTAGTGGTTGGGCCCTAGGCCAGGCAAGATAAGCCAAAATGACCCTAAAACTACTTCACTTTTGACGTCACTCACAAAAAACCTGCACCGCCCAGGCAAAAAATGTTTTTTCAAGTGCAATCTACTAGACTGGCCGATCCGTTTGAGCCGTTGAACAGCTCTCTAGCGCAATCGGCGGAGGAGATAGGGCGTTGGTAAGGCAACCGAAAACTGCTGTTTTTTTGCGAAAATCGCCAAAACCACCCAGACGCCAAAGAGTTAATGAGTCACTTAGCTTAAAGGTAGGTTTTGTACAAAAATCAAACTCATTAAATACATTGTACAGTATATAGTTATCATTGTCACATCAATCCAGGGTTCACCATAGGGTGAATGGACATGCAGCAATCGCTTGCAAGGGTGAACGAAACTGAAAAAGGTAAGAAGTACTGGTTTAGCCCATATTGCAAAAACTCTAATTTGTGCCTAACCAAAGAAATAGAGGAAATGGGGACTCTTTATGCAGCAAGCTACATTGCAAAACACAAACCTTAACGTAACTCCTGCCTAGCTTAAGAAAAGTGCTGTATAATTTAAGTGGTATGATGAAAACTGCTGAAACATCATCAAACATACTAGTCAACACAGGGAGTTACATTTTTAATAAGGAAAAACGTTTGACCTTCTCCCTCAATGTACCCTGAAAGCAAAGTTCCAGCCAATTAAAACAGCAAATTATGAGTTGTTCCTCATGCTTAATTGACAACAGGTGGTTTTCACTGAAATTTTGACATTTAGAAAGAGGAATAATAAAATGCAAAGTAAATATCTTAATAATCTTGCTGAAAGTACTGCAAGTGCAAGCACGTGGTTGTGCTTGTTTCACAGAAATATGTTCATTTACTGCAGCTACAGCCATTTGTTGTTGCCAAATATGTGTTCAACTTACAATCCACAAAACCAGCTGTCAGTAACAAGTTGGGGTGTAGTAGGCATTGTGCTGTAATACCAAACCACATCATTATCATTATTTCATACTGCATAATACAAATTATGAATAGGACCCCAGAAGCATTGCTGACTCAAAGTTATTGCTTTACACAAAAAGAAATGTATTAAGGTAAAAATACGTGTTTTGAAAAAAAAATTACACACATTCCACTGATGTGCAAAGTTACAGATTGACAGAAAAATGCAATTGTGCAAAAAGATGCATGCTTGTTCACTGTTCCATGTCTCAAAACAAAATTTACACAAAACAATCCAAATTGTTAAGCTTGCAGCTACTGTCTCCTCAAGACAAACTGAAATGTATTTAAACATATCATGTTTGCAACTGCTTACCTTACTTGCTGTAGCTTCATAACATGGGCTTGGTTTGCTGGCACTGGCAGACGAGTTATTGACAAACTCAGCTTGCTCATTTCCTATCTGAAAAGATACACCCCAAATTGACAAAACTAAGTTCTCATGGTATATATGTACCTTCAAAGCCAAGTGACGACAATATTGGCAAAAAAATTTAGAAAAATCAGGTAGACTCAGGGGGTTCATGAAAAGCTGTCATGTTTGAATGCTCAAAACTTTAGTACAGACTGTGACGGATGTAGGCAAATGTGGCTAATCGCTAATCTATTTTATCACCGAAGGGTTTTAAATCTAAAACCCTTGTCTATCTTCTCTAATATACTCCAGTTAATCAGATAGTGGTTAATTGCATATACAATCCAGTCATTTTATTAGAATTGAAACATTTGAATTGACTAACTGAAATATATATTCTAAGGTTTAAGTCACACAGTCCAATGTTTCTCTTTAAGACAGCAAAATGTGTGAAGCACAGATTGAGTGAGAAATGACAATTTAATTAAACTTCAAAGAAGACACTCTTAACCTATTTTTGTTGTGAAAACATAATGACATCATGTGGCATGAATGCATTATCAAACATCGGCAGTGACAACAATGAATGGTTTTTCTATAATAGTTTAAAAGCAATGGGTGGCTTTCATGGAACTAACTAACATGATGCAAATGTAAATCAGTTAAGCACTTGTGAAGTATAGTAGTGTAGAGCTGTACTGCATTCATTTTATAATTATTAGTTTTAAAAGCACTTGCAGAATTTGAGAATTTGCAGTAAAATGTTAGGGACAAGGCAAAATAGTAAAACAGAGTGGTTTAACTTAGTCAGACAAAATCTTTGTTGTAGAAGAACTTGATAAGAAAACTTTGACTAACTGGCATGACAAAAGTTAATCACACATAAATAAAAAGTAAACAAATCTCAAGTAGGAAACAAATTTGAGCCATCCTAAGGTAACATAAGCACATGCTTAACACAATCATGGTTTCATCTACACATCACCCCATTGCAGTTTTAATAATGCCACACTAGCAATGCTCTTGTAACATTAAACAAATCAGTGGAAACTTAACCAATATTGCAGACTTGCTTTGCTTCATTAAAATTTGAATGAAAAGATCTGTTTGCCTAAAGCACCAACTGATATTTCTTTTGAGTCATTAACCATTACCAAAAAAAGCCATACTAAACAAAACTCTTAGACAGGTATGTACATCTTCTTTGGTCAATTTTTCAAGTTTAGTTAATGACAAACCCAGCTGTTCATTGATTATAGTGCTCATACCAATTTGCTTTCTGACAAATCACACTTTTGCAATGTTCCACCATAGCTTAACTTGCATTAGTATTGTTTTTGTAATACAGTTTTCCATGACCCATATAATTTACAGCCTAATCAGTTACAAAACCTACTAAAAATTTTCTTAAATTATCATGTTTGCAAAAAAGTTGCTTTAGGCAGTGAGCCTTGTATTGGCCACACTGTTGGGCCAGTGTCCAAGTATAAAGATCTAGGACATCAAGCACTACAGAGTGCAGATCTAAGATATAACTGTAAAAGCACTGTACACAACAGTACATATTTAAGTAATTTGAACACTGAAGATGAACAACCATTGATGAAATCAATTTTGCAAAATAAGTTTCACTATTACCACTTGCCACCAACACTAATAATGGCTGAGCAATCTGCCATTTGCAGTGACCACTTAACAATTACAATACTTAGTTCTTTATGAATATTGAGCAATATACATTGAAGGCAACATGAACATAAGATGAAAGTTTTAACATTTTCAAGCATTAATTACGTTTCATCTCATGCATCTGGCATTAAAATGCAACAGCTAAGAAATCTAGACATCCATAGCTGCAGAATGGTTGCAAAAAATAGAGTTTACCTGAATATTCTTGACTGAAGCATTAATGTTAATGATGTAATTTGTGACTTTTTGTTGCTCTTCATAGTTTGCATCATGAGGTTCAGTGATAGCGTTCTCAACAACCAGATTAGAGTTCTTTTTTTGAAACCATTTCAGTGTTGTTTCTACACTTTTGTCAAACTTGTCATCTTCTTTGAGTGGTGTAACAGCTTGCAATGATCTTGGCAACCGAAGTTTAAGATTTTCTTGAGGCAACAGAGGTACAAACAATTTTGCTTTAGATACAATTGCTTCATGCTGAGAAAATCTTTTGTATGCTTCCATATATTGATCAGAGCATGACTTGGGTGTAGCCAACCAAAGAACAATATGACATGTATCAATGAAATCACAGCAGGCTTCAACTTTACAAACACCAGCTGGAGGCACATAGATCTTAACATAAGAGCAGTGCTTCAATAATTTCTCTTGTACCCGTTCAGCTTTGAGCTGATCCTCTTCATAGCACAACACTCCAAGCTTAACCTAAATCATAAATACAGCTTTTGGCTGATTGATAAAACAGTAATTCAGACATAATTCTTATTTATTCCTATGCTACATTGACATACCACATTTGTTACCTATAATCCTTTTTTTTTTCCTTATGCATCTTAGTCATGAAAACATAGTGTGACAAACAACTTCATCTTTATCAACACCGCCAACTAAAAATTAACATGTAGACAAATGATCAGTTCAAGTCAAACTAAAGAATCAAATGCAATTGCAAATTGTATTTTCAGTTTTCAAGGATATATTTTTGCTTTCAAGGATGAATACATATATTTTGACAACAGACCTAATAGTATGGTGGTAAGCATGCATCAAATTTAAGTAGACTTTAGAAGTTAAATCCCAATGCATACCATAGACTTTACACAGTCTTTAATTACAGAAATCTTAAACCAAATTACAAGTCTTATCAAAACAGACTTTTGTCCATATTAAGATTAGAAAATGTTTTGAAAAATTAATTCGTTATTTAGTTTGAAACATATCAGATTTTACTTACGGCGCAGTTACTTTTTTCATTTGAAGATTTCAGGTTTCTATTTTATTAAGATTTCATGACTAGAGATGCTTGTTATGTGAAATTGATTTCCTATTAAAAAATTTGCTTATAAGATTAGAATATGCCACCTTGACAAAGACAAATTATTTCAACACAGACATACATGTGCAAATCGTGAAAGCAGAACCTAGTCCGCTGATTCCAAGAAAGCTTGCAGCAAACCTAGAGCTTATAATTATCGCACTGTCACTTGAGTTCAATTTCGAAGTTGTATTATTATTGTATTTGAAACTACTGTAGACACTCATCATTTCTTAAAACTAATAGCATTTGACTCTTTTCCAGAAGATATTTCAGATACATCATACTTTGCACTACTGGTGTAGGGCTTACTAACAAGAAAAAAATATTGGCAAGCTAAAGCATTTGAAATGTTGGCCAAACCTAATATACACAGTACACTTATTCTAAGTCAAATAAATATACTGAAATAATTTGGTTAAAAACGTAAATGAAAAAAATCAATTCAACTCACTTGATTTTTTCTTGTATTTGTATTAATTTCTTCGCACGCATCATTGCTAACGTCATGCATTGTGCATCACTTCCCACGAAAATATTTCATGCAAATAACATAAACTGCAAATGACATAGTGACTCATTAAATAATAACAAGGGGACTATTGTAATTTATTGACAGCAGTGTCGATTTTGCCGCCACGATGGCAGCAGCAAAAGGCTTGGTAGAAACAAAGTAAATGTAACTAAAAGATAGACCTACACTTAACCCTAACCTCAACCGTAGACCTAGGCAAAGTGTAGACCTAGGTAACTTTTCCAGCCGCACTTTCCTCAGTGGATGCGAGCTTTGCGTGTAAAATTGAAAGACCTCAAACAAGCATAAAAATGACCTGTTACGACAAAATAAACGCAAGCAAATGAAAGAACAAGTTCTGAACAGAAAATCCAATGCAAATAAAACAACTTGCAAATATGTTGTAGCAACCTCATATGACTTGTTTAAAACATACATGTTTTTGAAAATTAGTGATAATTTAACTCCAAATTAAAATACTTTCCGTGGGGGTTATGATGACAAATTTTATATCAAAGTCTTCGGAATTTATCGAACTATTGATCTGTGAAAAAATCGAGGGGGTTGCTTTTGTTTATACGAAATGAGAAGAAAAATTGCAAAGGTACTCTAACACCAAAAATGCCTTTGGCTGCCAGATTCTCGTGTTGCTCGACTATCGATTTCAATTCAATATTAATATACTTTCCGAAGGGGTTATGATAACAAATTTTATATCAAAATCTTTTGAATTTATCGAATTATTGATCTGTGAAAAAATCGCGGGGTTGTTTTTGTTTAAACGAAATGATATGAAAAATTGCAAAGGTACTCTAACATCAAAAATGCCTTTCGCTGCCAGATTCTCGTGTTGCGCGACTATCGCTTTCAATTCAATATTAATATACTTTCCGAAGGGGTTATGATAACAAATTTTATATCAAAATCTTTTGAATTTATCGAATTATTGATCTGTGAAAAAATCGCGGGGTTGTTTTTGCTTAAACGAAATGATATGAAAAATTGCAAAGGTACTCTAACATCAAAAATGCCTTTCGCTGCCAGATTCTCGTGTTGCGCGACTGTCGATTTCAATTCAATATTAATATACTTTCCGAGGGGTTATGATAACAAATTTTATATCAAAATCTTTGGAATTTATCGAACTATTGATCTGTTGAAAATTGGTGGGGTGTTATTTTTGTTTAAACGAAATGATATGAAAAATTGCAAAGGTGCTCTAACACCAAAAATGCCTTTCGCTGCCAGACTCTCGTGTTGCGCGATGGTGGTGCTTACGTCTCCTGTAAAATGTCTTTTTCCAACTCTTCACGTGTGCACCCTTTGGTTGGGTTGCACTGTTTCAGCATGGATCTCATCACCTAACGCTTAGTCCTTTGTTTGTTTCGTACTGGGACATGATTAAATGCATCTTTCACCACAGGTTTTTGCTTCTCTATTCATTGTCCTGTGAGCAAGCCAGCAGGGAGCAAGTGTCGCTGATTTTTGTCGCAATTGAGGTTGGACCTCCTGTCGTTTCAAGTGTGTTACAATTGATGACATCAATGTCTTATTGTGTTTTGCCGTGTAGATGAAACTTCTAAATTATCTCACACCCCTCATGAAAAGGTTTGTTGTAGGAGTGTGGTTGCTCGAACTCGCCTATATATTGCTTGTTGCATGCATTGCCAAGTACTTTCAGTTGAGTAATTGCTGATATTTGTTGTGTCGGATGACTGTTCATTACCATGCCTTCTTATAGTAAGGATAGTTCTTTGCTCTCTTTCGCAAATGCAAAGCACTTTCTGCTGTTGAAAAAGAAAAGTTGCGGCAAAGCTGATATCAAGAGGCTAATACTGAAATGTTGTAACAGTTCGTCTGCTTATAGTACTGTTTTGGGTGAACTCCAAGATTTGTCGAAATACAGACTTCATAAACCTGTTAACGTATGTCCTACG
>Ga0210059_1003229_pt1 | contig 25970 bp, 8 predicted proteins | sample Ectturendosymbi2_FD_188042 | JGI IMG/M metagenome (GOLD analysis project Ga0210059, IMG submission 188042) | Ecteinascidia turbinata endosymbiont from Florida, USA - Sample 2 (SPAdes) (version 2) | ecosystem: Host-associated > Tunicates > Ascidians > Unclassified | place: Key West, Florida... | reverse complement strand
AGTGGCACACAAATTGGTAGATTACGTTGTTTTGATGATGGGAAGGTAGCACGTCTTTCTTTGTTGCTGGTAAGAGCTGTCGGGTCGTAAAAACAACACGTGGTTCAACGGAAAAGAAGCAGCGCTTTGCGGCAGAGGTGATCTGCTTTTCGAAGTTCATCGAAACGTTTCCGATCCATGGAATGTGTAAGTAGACTGGGCATTTTTTCATTGTGTGGACCGGGTTCAAGTTGTTGAAGTTTTCGTTTGATAGTGGACTTGATTAAATTTTCCGGATAGCCATTTTCCAATAGGAGTGAAAGGATTTTGTCAAGCTCTGGGTCAAATTTGCCTTTTGAACATATCATGAAAGCCCTGTGTACCAAAGTACCGATTAAATTGATTTTCCGTTTGTGGGGCTGAAGGAATTCCAGCGTAGATACTGGCCAGTGAAGGTAGGTTTCCTGTAGACTGATGTTAAAAATTCGGAGTTACGTCTTTCAACCAATACATCTAAGAAGGAGAGGGAGTGATTGGATTCCTTTTAATGGGTGAAGCGTAAAGAGGAATCCTCCATCGGTCAACATCTTCTCGACAACGCCCAATGTGCCTTACATTACAATAAGGACAAATTCTCTGTCCTCGCTCGACCTCGCACTCCATTTCATCTCTCCGCCCTAGAAGCGACTTTCATCAAATCTCTCAATCCTCTTCTCTGCAAACAAAAAGAATTCGTTTACTCCTTGAAGATCTCCTAAACCTCTTAAACGTTCCATTGGTTGACTGTTCCAACGTTTCGACAAAGTCCAAATTACATCTTCAACCAATGGCAACCCGCCTTTTCTTATCTCCTAAACCCTTCCTTATTGGCCACTGCTTTAACGAATGAGATCTCTTCTTTTGTGTATATAAACCAGTTCGGCTGTATCTCCACTTCATTCTGACGATATCCCGGGATGAATCTCTTACTTCACGCCATGAATAGTTCAATGTTTTGTCTACTAACAGAACACACAGTTTCAACACGTCGCTGGCAATCAAAAAATAAACGACTTTAACGTGATAAAACTACATGCAGTGTGTAAGTGGAGACGCTGATGGTAATCACATTAAATGCATCTTGCACGAAAACGCACGACGTTTGCGATTGCCCGGACCCAAATGTAAGGCGAACGTTCGTAATATTGATGAAATAATTCTTTGCTTACAGCTTTTCTTGAAACTCGCGGAGCAGTATGAAGAGTTTGATTCACGTGACGACGATGGCGTCGACGCAACGCGTTTTACCAGGCGAGACGAGGATTGTGACGTCGTAGTGAAAGCGGACCGGCCAGCTCTGGTGATTAGCAGCACGAGTTGGACTGGTATGAATGACGAAGTGCTGTTCGCTTTAAGTGGTTAAGATGATCTGTACGTTTGCTAGCACCAAATGGAACCGAGGTTACATGTTTGAAAAGAGTCAGTTTAAAAGTGTTTGGTATCCACCGACTGCTTGAGAAGATTCGATTCAACTCTCATGTCAAGTCGTCTCTTAAAGTTCAAGCCCGAATCTAAAACATTGTATCGGCCGGGGAAAGAAAATCAGTCAAGTGACTGGGGATTTTCTCAGGAAGCGTTTCATTTGAAAAACGACCTGATTACAGCGCATTTGCTTTGAGAAAAGCAAGCTCGCCCTAAGCTGGGGTGTCAAATTCATGGAATGAAAAAAAGGCCAATATGAGCCGAAGAAGAGGTCCACTAGGCTATGAGTCAGTTAAGCCTCGCACTGACTTCTCGATAAACACGACATATAGCCTGCCACGAAATACGGCAAAGCCGAAAATCCTCCTCCAAAATGTGCCTCTGCACACCTTGAAAGGTTCGTAGTTTCTATTTTGAAAGCATCTGGCTTGATGTTTGTCACATTTATCCTTCTCCAATTTCAAACAGCCGTAAACATGATCCTGGTAAATTTTTTCCACCGGATGCGAGGTAGGTGTCTAACATATGAGTTCAAAGACGCTGCTGTTGATAAACATTGCTGATCCCTTGAACAGCGGCAGCTTTCTCCATACTAGATGTGTTTATCCGGTCTTGTTCGATTGAAGGCGGGGTGCGTAAGAGAATGATCAAAACCACGATAGTTGCTTGAAAGCCTACTTTTCTATTGTACGTTATCGTTTTTTCGGAACCATCATGCACACTGCTTTGTTTTGACAGACGATGAAGATTTCTCTGTGCTGCTTGAAGCGTTACAGTGTAAGTTGCTCGATATTTAAGCAGTACTTACGTATGCTCTCAAGTCTTTCTTCTCACTGATAGCTGTATGGAGAGTAAAGTCGAATGAATAGTTAGTGGAAAAAGCGAACGCATGCGTTTTCAAGCAGTGCTGTAAAAAAGTGTTGTATGAATAAAGGATTATTTTCAGTGTACGATGACCGTGCGAACTGCACAGATGCGAAACTGCCCCGGCTGCTATGCGTGATCACCGGTGAGTGAATCTGCTTTTGGAGTCGGCATTTCTTGCTGCTTTTAAACGTAAACACATGGACCGTAGCCTTCGAGTCACCTCTACGGTTAGACAGGCCCCTTGCGAATGGTGTTGTCCTTCATGTGCCTTTATCAAGCGCGCAACAAGAAGGGTCGCGGTAGGTAATTGAAGTCAGAACTTGAGTAAACTGCAGCAAGCTGTTCCGGGGAATTACGTCATACTGAGAGCGGCACTTATCCCCGTCTGAATGCATGGCATTGGTCTCACTGTGCTAGTAACTTGTCTTTTGTCTGAACGTCGTAGAAGTTATTGTTGTCTCGTGGCAGAGCCAGAGTTTGAACTCCACTGGTCCTTCTTGTGTCCGAATTAAGATTGCGTTCGTGAATATCAATCGCTTCTAGATCCGTTGCGTGAGCCATTCTGCAGACACAAACGTACGTTTAGCCTTGTCATCGGCAGGGGAGCTAACGGTCCTTTAGTATTTCCCAAGTTGATATGACAATATAGTGTGATTTTTACTTTTTGCACATGTTTCAGGTTTTGTTCACGATGCGCTCGACAGCGAGATTCTATAATTTCCTCCTCTGAGTTCTTCGTTGCAGACACAGTATCTGTTTCGCTTCATCGCTACCTTTAATACACTTGCGTGTAGAAACTAAAGGGTAAAAATTTTATCACGCGATCGTCTCGCTTAACAACAGGCAAAGGACCGAATAAAAGCCGCTACCAGGAAATCATATCGAAGAAAAACTGGCAACGCGTCGAAGTGATCACTCCGTGGCTTGAAGCAGAAGATTATCCCAGGCTGCTTGGTAGGAAATTGAGGAAGTGATGGCGTTCAGAGACGAATAGTTGGTAATCCTGACGGTTGGCACGTTGCACTTCGCTGTAGCGATCCTGTAACTACGTAAATACCCGCGTGCCTCGAATGTTAAACGTCAGCGACGATTGTTTATGTCACAGCGTGCTGCGACCTCGGCGTCAGTCTGCACACGTCATCAAGCGGATTGGATCTTCCCATGAAAGTGGTCGATATGTTTGGGAGTGGCTTACCTGTTGCTGCCATTAAATTTTCTTGGTTTGTTGAGCTTTTTTGTTGCTTCTGGCCAGTACGTTTAGAAATAACTGTCGACCATATTTTTCCAATTGTTTGACACATTTCAAAAGAAAGATACGCTGTCCTGGACAGGTAGTGCATACGCACTTGCTACTACTCCAAGAAAGTTCCTGTTCCTTCGCCTTCCCGTCACTAATTAGTACCAACAATTTCAGCACAGTTGGGTGTTTCATAATGCTATTTTTATAAAACAGCAGCAGAAATAACCTTCCTAAAATGAAATTTTTTCGCGTTATTTTTATGTAGTTTTCCAATCACCTACTTGCTCAGCAAAGTTAAACAAGTTCTTCAGTCTTTTATCGCCACCACTGGTCTGTAGAATTTGAGTTGTACCTACTAAGTCTGAGTTTTGCGTATACGCGTCACTCCAAGGGGGCAAACGCGAGGTTTCTCTTTAGGCCGTAGTTTTCTCGAGAAAATGGAGACTCTGGGTGCTTGCTGGCTAATTCTCTCGTGATCTTTGCTGGCAAAGCGTTTTACTTGTTTTAAACAGTATTCTTCCGAATGAAGCAATCTTTTCGTTTTCTTTTTTTATTTGCCAAAAATACTTGTTTCGCAAAGTGCCAGAGCGGTATCGTATTTTTTGCCACCGTTAGAAAATTCAGAAAAAAGCGTTCTTGTTTCCAATCATCCCAAAATGTTCGCAGAGCGACACTTTCGGAAGCGACCACGATCTCAATTCAGCGCACGCCGATTAACAGTAGAATAACAAAGGAATCCACATGACTGCGCTCACCAGACCTCGCTCACCAGTTTTGCGGTTTTGACGCCACTCGCTGGCTTTTGTCCCAAGCAAAGCAGCACGTTTCGTCCGACTAAGAACCGCGCTACTGTCCACGAGATTGTCCCAATCTCTGGTTGGGGTGCGGCCTGCGGTCAAAAGTGTCCCTCAGGGTTTCCGCACTGGCCAGTCGGACTCCACAGCCAACAAGCATGATTTGAGTACTTGCATTCTTCGCGGGTCTGTGCAAACCTGCAACGGCGTCGGGGACCCCTTGTTTAGTTCCCGGTGTCAAGCGAAATTTTTGACCTGTGATTGTTTCTTAGTTATTTTTTGTCTCAGAGCAAGAGGCGATTACTTTTTTTGAATATTTTGGTTAGATGTCAGGTACCCACAACAAGCTATAGTACGGGAATAACTTTAACCATTGAAAATTTTTCGGACTTAGTCATTGACCTCAATTATTTTTCTTTTTCTCACGCAAACCAAACCCTAACCCGACACACTTACTTAAACACGACTCCCTAAGCCCTAATAATAAGTTTTGTCAGCGTATTTGATATGTAGAATGTTACTCTGTGCATGCGTACATGGAGTGAAGTCAGAAATTTCGCTTGACACCGGGTAAGCCCCCGTCACGTTGGAGCGGCCCTGTTCGCTACGGAATCAAAACTCAGTCGTATTATCGTATAACCCAGTGTGCTCTTTTCTTTAATTGATGTCGGCGGCCAAAAATGCTAGTGCCAACTCGTGTCTCCCCGCTCTGCAGTTTCTCAGAAACGCGATGTTATATGTTCATGGTTCAGTGTGCAAAGCTCGAAATCAAGCACGGTGTGATCCGGCGCTCATAAGAAATCATCTTATCCTGCGACACTTACATGTGTACACGCGCGCGCTTGGTAACGCTACGTGGTTGTTTTCAGCTTGGATGAGCTCGTCCAACACGGAGTCAACGGCTTCGTCTTCGAAAGCGCTGCCCAGCTGAGCGAGCAACTGCAGCAAGCTTTCGACGGTTTCCCGGCGCGTCAGAAAACTTTAGACAGTTTTCGCGAAAACGTGGAACAATTTCGCGCCTGGACGTGGGATGATGAATGGAACAAAACAGCCTTGCCTTTGTTTCAGTTATGACACTGTAGCTATGGCATTGTGACGTGTCTTTGAAAAGCGCCTGACCATCAGTTGAAAATGCCAGTCATTTTTGTAAGGTCGCACTATGGTGTTTACCTCCCAGCGCGTCGGATATGAACGTCGTACCTTATAGGCTCGGTAGTTTAAAAGGCGTTTTTCCGAATATAGTGAAAAGAAGCATCCAGCTGATGCAGAATTACCAGTGGTAGAAGGGGATGCCCCCTGTTACAAATAAGGCATACTTTGCTGCAGTCAAGGTAGTTAAGCAATTTTTTTGTTGAGAATTTCACAAAAACGACAACAAAAGCGGCATTTTGTTCTGGTTGCTCATCGGTAGGAACGCTCTCACCCCTCGAAAAAGGTTGAAGCAATTTTACCCCCCGAACTACCACTACTTTACCATTGAGGATAAACCTAAGCTAACATTTTGTCTTTGCTAGCATGTTGATTGGAAAGCCCTGAAAAGGGTTGAAGTATGTGGTGTCATTGGGCAGCTTTCGTCCGTACTGTTGATTCTTAGACGTAAGTAATTGAAGATGAGGTTTTGCGATTTTTTAAGGCCCGTCGCTAACCACATTAAGAACGTAAAACAGAATCAAACTGCCTGACATTTAGGTATACATCCTATTAGGTGTGCAATAGTGTGCGCATTTACGGAATTCCCGAGGACGTTTGTGATACGATCATTGCTGTTGCGATTGTCTAGAACAGCGGTTTTCGATGTTTTTTTACATCACGGCACTCTGAAACGGCTGCTCCGCGGCATTTTTGAAAAATCACCTTACCGTGCTTCTGCGAACTTTCATATACGTCACCAGCATCGAATAGCAAACGAAGTATACCTTTCACGTTTCCCCAGCGTCCCTTAAACACCACCGGTGGTATTTATAAACTTGTTTCGTGCAAAAATCCTGCGGTTAGTACTGGTTGTAGCGCAGCGCACAATCTGAATGTGCTTGCACGCTAATCAACAAATCCAGTACTACCAGGTCGCTTGATGTCACAAATGTCGCCGTTGGACTCCTATTTGGAATCAGGTGAATTGCTGGACGAAGCACGGCGAAGCCCCAATCCTTGTGTATTTTTCGTTGCACTTCGATAACAGTTCATTAACGCGTAATGTGATGTTGAAGTTATGCTGAAGAGTTGACTGCTTTGCGTCGTATCTCCAGATAAACCAGAGAAAAATTCTCGTTTTTTGCGTTTTTGTTGCTTGGCGATGAGTTGTAGTGCCTGAAAGAAGGAATAATGCTTTAAAGCAAATTGTCCTTTACTGTTTTTCTGCAAGCTACTGTCTGATGTTCGTTGTTTATCCGTACCCTGGGACCACTGCATGCTTTGTCCTACGTGGTAGTTACTGAAGTTAAATTGGAGATATTTCGCAAAGTAAAAATTTTACTTTTTTATCTTTGTGAAGATGTCACAAAAAATTAAAATCAAATTTGGTATGTTCGTGGTGATGCACAAAATACCCTTCAACAGAGAGCCAGGGTGTTGGGAGTACTAAAAACCTATGGAGTGGGGTAGACTACACCCACCAACTTAAGAACGGGTTGATGTATGCATTTGCGCCCTTCTGAATGAAAATAACATATCATACTGAGACAGGTTAAACAATAACGTATGTACTGCTGGTTCATCTTGACCGCTGTAACCTTACTAAATTGTAAGGACGTCGCTCGGAGAACTTGGGTTGAAGATAGTGTAGTCATTTGGTGTTTAGGTGGTGTGCAAGGCAGTCTGTGATGGGCTACTTTCGCTTCTATGGAAGAAACAGGGACGTAAGTTGCTGTTTTTCAAGTGATCGCGGTGTTGCACAAAGCCGATAATGGGATGGTGCAAGTAAAACAATGCGCACACTGGAACTTAACCGATTTTAGGTTCAGATCGACTGGCTCCATTCGTGAATGATGATCTGCGTATACATCAGACCTTGGAGTTTTCATCTGGGAAATTGTAGTTAAAGCTAGGGTTGCCAGATGCATTTTGCAAAAATACCGGTCATTCATTCCTTCAGTAGTCACAGATGTAGGCTTTGTCGTAATTCGTAAATGCCAAAATTCACGGGCACGGGATTCTCGAAAACATATTGTAAAAAGAACGCTTTTTTGTCAATGCATTGATTTTTCATAGTATTTGCTTTTCAATTTCATGAAGCTCCCACAATGCTTGGTTCAAAAAATTTTCAAACTGTGTATAGATGTATGCTTTGTGAATAGGGTTGCCAGATGAATTTTGTAAAAATATCGGCCATTTTGTCAACTGTGCCAGATCTAAGCTCTGTCATAATTCTTGAGCGGCACAGGGAAAACATAGAAGAGTTCTTTTAAGTAATTTCCCCGTATTTTGGTTGGATCATTGCATTTCGGTGTGAGTGACGTGACAATCGCACCAAGGATTGCGTCAACAGCAACAAATAAACTTCGCTGAAGAAACTGTCCCGACAAGTGTCACTACTAAAGTTTTTGTAACTTGAGAAATTCGGCGTTAGTTTTTTTAAAGTTTGGGCAAATTATTTATTTTCAAAATACCGGCTTTGGGCACTGATTTTCAAAATACCGGCCTCCGCTAAATCAGCAGTAAAATACCGGTCAGGCCGGTGAAATACCGGTCATCTGGCAACCCTAATTAAAGCGCGAAATGTTATCAGACATTTCGCGTTCAGTCATCTTGCAACCTCAATACTTTTGATCCACTGCTGTAGACCTGGCATACACAGCCGTCTCGTCAGTTTTCGGTATTGCGATGGAGCCACACGCTGACTCGGTTTTCGAACCACACTTCAGTGTTACGTGACAAAATTATCATTGCACATATGAATGTAACAAGATCAAACAACGAAAGGAAGCTGTACATGACTTTTTTTCAGCGCTAAAAGTACACCGGGCGATTGTGGTGGAGGACATACGTACCTTTTTTCATGAAATTCAAAAGACTAGTTGCACCTATTCGTCAACAACCAGCCCCTGGCTTTATGAATATCACGCCTCTCTCTACATATATATACAGCAACCAAGAGAAACTAGAAGAAAGCGACGTGTCAACAAAGAAAACAAGGAAAAGTAGAATACACGAAAGTAAAGTGCCCACTTCCGATATTGATACTTCCATATTCGGAGAAAATTGACTCCAGTTTTACCGGCGGCGTCACTACTCCACAGCAAAGCAGTTAATGACCAAAGACGCACAAATCGGGGCAACACATTAAAGTTAGTCAAGACTTATTTGGGTTTTCTAACTGACCAGAAACATGCGAATGTCGTTCGATCATGCAATCATAATGAACATAGATCAAAGAAGTTCTTGAAATCGTTTAAGAATTCCCTAAATAAGTCTCGCAAGTCTTATTCGAGCGCATTACATGAGCCCGACTGTCCAATGTACAGCAACATACGATTAGCAATTTTTTCCGAGCTGTCTCTGGCCTTGCGAGCAAATTATAGCGTTTGAACAACACGAACTTACATGAAACCGCCGAGAATATGTTTTCAAACAACATCAGACAACACCTTCGTGCAGAACACGAGTGACGGCGGCGAAGGAAGAAACGGTTCCATCCGCAGGTCACCCGCTCACGTGCCAAGCCCCGCGACCCCCCCACTGCGGTGACAACGCTGCCCGACGAACCAGTCAAACATCGGCGCCAACTGTCGTAATTGCGTTAATGCGCACACACGGGCAAGCTTTTTACAATAAAAATCAAAGCTAAAAACGTTTTTCCAGCATCCAGAGATTTTTTTTCATCCAACAAAATGTTGAAGAATAAGCTTAACTACTGGCTTTTCTTGGTGACGTCGTCGTATTTGGGGGGTGCTTGGGTCGGGTCGTAGCTCGGGGGTAAGGTCGTCTGCGCAGCCTCCATCGCTTTTTGTCCTGGGTGCGAAAATGAGGAAAACCGTTAGACTAAGACCAGTCGTAACTTGCAAAAGCAATGCAACGTTCACGCCTGTTTTTCTTCGCTGAGACATTTCGGTCATTTGTCCCATAATGTTATTGAAACTCGCCGTAACAGTATTCACTAGCCTTCCTTTTCGGACATGAAGACCGAATTGACTTATTTTTTTCGGTCATTAAAAAAAAAATTCGATCGATGACCGACAATAAAACAGGTTCGCGCAAAGTGGCAAACGAGTAAATGTAGGTCAAGGGCATTTGAAGGGCAACTTCAGGTCGATTTTTCTTAAGCAGTTTCTATTGAAAAAAGCCCTTCCGCGGCAAAGATGCAGCAACTCTCATTTCGGCCGACTGAGTAGGCATCTTCAGCCCCTATTGTAATATGACTATTCCAATTGAAAGCTCTAGGTTTGTTGTAAGCTTTTGAGGATTCAGCCGACTTGGCTGCTTTCTTCGCTTTGGGATGATTCAAACTTGCACATATCTTTATTCAAGATAGTCTCCACAAAGGCGACGAAGTTGAATCGATCAGCAAATCTATGAGCACAGCTTTTAACAAACTTCAAACAGAATCCGATTCTAAGATTTCAGGACTGAGGATACGCAGTGTTACGTGAAATAGATTTCCTATTTAAATATTTGCTGGTAGACTCAACCTCGTCGCCTTTGTGGATACTAGTCAACTGGAATACGATCATTCTAGTACATGTTTAATTTTATACCGATTGCCAAATTGTTCTTGCACCGCTTTTCTGACGAACTGCGAAAGAACTGATTCAACTCGTGTAGGACAATAGCAACATTTCAAACGCACAGGCCGAGCTTCGTTCTCCCTCACGACCGTCTCCACCATTAGTGAACCCAGGCCCGTAGCCAGGTTTTAAGTTTTGGGGGCAAAATGCATTTTTCGGGGGGGCAATATTTTTGTTTTTATTATATGTTTATAATAAAGTTCCTGGGCACAACAAAATTTGGGATGCACTGCTCCCAAACGTCCCCCCGTGGCTACGGGCCTGGGTGAACCTACAACCGGAAATCCGTGTGAGCTTGATCCAACCTTCGCGCCTATTCTTACCTTTCCTCGCAGGCAAGCAACAAAGCTTCACTTACTTTCGCCGGCGTTCATGTGACCGAACCCGCTCTGTTGAGGATAAGCGGGAGGCGCAGAAGGTCCGGCGGCGGCAGGGTACATCGGTGGGGGTGCGTTGGCGGGGTATCCGGGCGGTGCGGTCGGATCCTGGGCCGGGAAGAAGTAGGCGTTGGACGTGCCAGGGACCTCGTAGCCCTGAGGCGCGCCCGCGTAAATGACGGTCGTTGTTTGGACAGGGTAGATCGCTTGTGGCGCTGCGAGAAAAGAAAAATGATCTTTCGATAGGAACACGGCAAGCAGCAGAAGACACTGGCGTTTGTTCACGAACGCTGATTGCGGGCTAAGACAAACAAATGTTGCTGGATTGCTTTTGACCATCATCCGCTCTCAGCTCATCGCACTAGAACCGTTCGCTGAGAACTCCCTGGTTGCGTTTGACGAGGGTGCTGCGCACGAATACAGACGATGTTCATGTTAACGTAAACATCGCCAACTCTTCCTAACCAGCCAGCTGCATTGTACAGTACATTGGGTTGAGCACGCGCCAATGAAGCCAGTCAGGTCACACCGAGGACATCCACTTTACAACCGTTCATAATTTCTTTGCAATTGTAAATGATTCGATCATGTAGTTGGCCGTTTTCGATGTGTAAAACTGCGGCTATTAGCCAATGCGCATGCGCACCGTTAAAGTGATTTCGGCAAGATACCGCTGTCCGCACGCACACGGTTCATGAACTCAAAACAACCTCGCCATGACTGTTTTTTAAAGTCGAGGCAGCATTTGCATGTGTACTTACGATTAGTAGCCAACTTGACCAGCTGCTGACCGATCTCAATCGCGCCTCCGCTTTTGAAGGTCATCTCGAAGAGGCACGAACCCTCCCAACCGCCTGGTGCAGGAAACGAAAACCGAAAAAAGAAAACATGTCAAATCGTTCTTGCACCGCTTTGCTGACGGGCTGCGAGCGGGTAATGCTCTCATCCGCCAAGGGCGCTTGCGAGCGCACAGACAAAGAAATCCGGTCGTTCAAAGATTTGCTCGCCCCTGATTGAGACTTTGCGATTTCAACTCTTTGCGCACCGCTTCTGTGCCGTGCGTTTCACGAGGCTACAGCGTCATAACGTTCGTCACAAAAACCAGCGTTGCAAGATACACTTGCGTCTTTCAGAAGCGGCTCTACTCTGACGAGAAGAAAAACGAAAGGTTTTGTCTTCTCTACACCGGTCTCGTTTGATTTGTTTGCTCCATCAGTGTGTCTGAAGCCAGACCGATATTCATGGGCGTCAGAAGAGGGACATGCAAAGGGGGCTTGGCCCGGTAGATTTCGAAATTCAATACTCTTCTATTCATATTTTTGTAGAAAACTGTTTTTTTGTTAGTTTTGATTTGGTAAAATGAATTTTCACTATTGTTGGCACTCCCCTGGAAAAATGCTTTTGGCCACCACCTGAAAAAATCCACTATTCCCCCCTCCACCTGGAAAAGTCCTTCCGACGCCCATGCCGACATTCACACCGGAGTTAATAGTATTGCACACAAAGGCGACGCGACCGATGTTCGCAACCATATCGCATACCATTGGGTTCTGCCATTATCTTTCCTTGCAGGTAATTGGCGCCGAACACAGGTTGCTTGATTTCGAAGTCTTTGATCTTGGGAAAAGGAACGCTGAGTTCCTGAAGCATGTCGTTGCTTTTGTTGTTCTTGAAAATCAACTGCAAACGGGAACGACGCAATCAAACGGCCGAGTCAACAGACAAGCCTGCAGGAAAGCTTGCGGGAAACCGTGGTTTGCAAACGCTGTACGGCGTGGTATGAAATAGGCTGTAGAACAACGTGTTCGCGTTGCCACGCAACCTGGCTCTTGCGAAAGGTCGGCATCATATTATGGTTTTCAACCAATAGTCTGTCAGATGTTGGTGGTAAATCTGCTTCAAAATAGAGCTGTTCTTTGTACTCATGTTCAAGATCTTGAGCGTGCTGATCGTTTTACGAAAACTTGTCACGCAACAATGTCAGACAACATTCTATTGGAGGAGTGCACTACTCACAGCAACATGTATTAAACAACAGTGGCGCCCTAAGATCTCACCAATTATGCAACGCACAATGATCGCAAAGCTGCGCCACCCATTCAAAAAGGCTAGTCACCTATTTCCTACTGTACTGGATGCAAACGTTGATTGATTGATTGATTGGTTTATTGTTTTCATTTGACCACATTTTCGTGTTGCGTAGTTCCCTTTTCGACCTTACGTAATGTCTCCTATATATGAAATGTGGCAAGGTAACGTAATGTGAAACGATAGCCTGTTATGGCGAAGAATCGCATATTTCCGCTCAATATTCTAACTGGACATGGACGACAAAATATTTGTGGCGCAACGTCGTTATCAGTTTTTATATTGCGGTGCTACTCTATTACATTGCAATACAGTAGAATTTGCCTGATTCGTCACCTCAAGGGGATTAGAAAAAAGTGACGAATTACGGAAACAGGTGAAAACTTTATCATAGAAGCTCGTATACAAAGGCTAGTGCTTTTATGTGCAGTAAAATACAACTTTATGACGTTATGGTTGTTTACTAAATTATGCTCTTTAATTGCTCTACTCTATCTAGACTCCTGCATTTAATCTGGCACGCTTGAAATCTTTAATAAACTTTAAGACTTTCCGCGTTCTCTCAATGGGGAGTCGGGTCGCGCTTCGCACCTCGTGTATATATTCGATAAACAAATTCCGAGGTGTAACAATTCTCATATAAAGATCCTTAATTTGTTTGAATTCCCACACGTGTTAACTGCTTAAACATCACAACCGAAACTGCACATGACGGATTAGCCGAACAAAACGCTTCTCAGAGACAGAAAGAGGCGACAAATTAGACGAACAGAAATGTACACAAAAGATAGGAATTCTACCGGGACCGACGAAAAAGTGACGAATCAAACGATGAGGAATTAGACAAATTCTACTGCACTTTGCCAAAACGAAAAAGATAGCGTTATCTTCATAAGCCACCGTTCGTCGAAGACACAGTAACAGCTTGTTAAAAAAGCATTTGGAACAAAGTTGAGGAAAAACGGCTGGCGTCTTAGTGTTACTCAAAAATTCCACACAACTGAGCAAGACGCCTCTCCTGACTTCGAAAAAAGCCTACAGTTTGTTTTTCCTTAGGTTTGACTAGAACTTACCCGATAGTTTGTCAGATACACCCTCCCAACTTTGGTCCCCTTCATGTGTTCAGTGGAGTGCGAAAACTTCTTAAAAGTGACTGTAACGTCCTTTTCATCTCGAAGTACCCTGCACCACGCAAGTGAATCCACTAACTAACATGAAGAAAACGAACGAGTGCATCACAACAAATTCTATAACCATTAAAACTACTGTAAGAAATCCAAACCGAATTTCAAGCAGCAGATACGTCTCTATTGTAACTGATACCAAACTATGCCTTGCGCTCTCCAAACTTTGCGCGCAATTACCGTTGCAAAGAAACAATGAGAAATATATTTTCTTTGCTTCCCACGCTAACCTCGAATCATTCTAGACATTTGTGTAACAAAGTAAGCTTCCATGCCAATACGCCCCTCCACAGGACTACAACAACGCCAATGCAAAATTCGTAAGTAAAAATCGTTTAGTGGAAAATTGGGCAAAACTTTCCAAGGGCAGACCGTGCTTCATGCGTGTCGACTTGTTGGTATGATGCACCTCCACATTCATCAAAGCGACGTGCTAGTAAGATAATGATTCGAGTAAACCTTTGGGAGTTTAGTTTTACACCCCAAACCTTAACAAAAGCCTACTTAGCAATTCATTATTACCGTTTTCTTTAACAAGCAGCTGTGTGAGAGATTTACGCTGCTCGGCACCGAAGGAAATTGACATGGTTTTAAAAGTATTCGCGTGCTATCACAAATTTTGATTGGGAAATATTTCCTTTGTACCAAACATGCACGTAAACAAAAGAACTTCGCTGTAACAAATCGGAACCTCGCACTAAAAGGAAATAGTTACATTTGCGAAACACGTTGTTCACGCAAACACATTCCGACAAAAACAATTAACATCATGCTTGGTGGAATAAGGTCAAATGATCATCTCAAGATTTTATGATTAGGCTGTATACATACATTTCTCCTTGGTTCAGGATTATCTGACTTCCATTCATGCACTTGTTGAGCGCCATGATTATCCGATTTGCCAATAACGTTTTTTTGAAAAGCACCTAAAATTGTAGGTACAAAAATCAATTTAAAAGCATTACAAGCGGAAAACACAAGAACTGAAAATAATATTTGCGCGAAGCTTAACCACCGTCGAAACTGCACGACTTCGAACATTGGGTCACATACACAAGTCAGATAAAGGTGACATATGATTCCAACCTGGCACGCATCGCAAGAATCTAAAAAAGATCTTTGTAAAACAGGCAATTATGATTGAAGCGTGCGTTTATAAAAACTTAGGGTAAGGAGCAGAGCATTAACTGCTGAAATTGATCTGTACTTCAAAGTGCAAGTATACGTCTCTTGTTAAAATGAGTAACAAGTAATTTTGTTAAAGAGGAAAACAGGGTTTAGCTTAGAAGAGCACGTCTTAATAAACGAATCTGATTTCGGACTTCAAAGGGGTATAGAGGGATATTTACGTCAACATAATCTTTTAAACAAAAAGCTAATTCGAAGCGTGCAGCATGCGCTGAGGTAAACACAAATCAAAATGACAGAAGCAAGTGTAATAACATATACGCTTTCGCTGGAACACACCACGTTTCGCTTGCTTGATTTTAAATCTAGTTGAATAATACCAATAAGCTTTCTTGTGGTACATGAATGTGCCATGCGGATGGGGTTGCCGTCGGCCTCTAACAGTGAAAGGTGCGAACAATTGCTTTATTATAAGCTGAGGCCAGTGAGTCGTTCGTTTTAATAAATGTGGAATCCTATTGCCGTCAATTGTTTTCGCATCTTTTTTAGCTGCATACACCGGCTTAATTCTTTCCAGCTGTTTACAACAATACATCCATATTTCGACGACAATATCATGTCCGAATCGCATTTTTCCCAAAAGGTCGTGAATCTAGAAGTAACCCCCCAAAAAATTGTGTGCAATATCTGGTTTTTCAATGAGTGCTTTTTAAGCTACCTAAGTGAGCCACGACAAAAGCAACCCCATCTCGCATAGCTGGAAGTAGCGACCACAGCTACTTTTACAAATAAGATACAACGTCATACAGCGCACAGACCAAATAAAACAGACGTTTTATATTTTGTGGCAAAAAGCAACGTGTCGCAGAAGTTTACTAGACATTAAGTTTGTCATGGTATTCTAATAGACGCCACCAAGCCGACAAATGCATGTTGTTGTACAATGTACAAGATAAATCGGTTACCTAGATGACATTTCGCGCGGCGGTTCCGGCCGTTTCGCAGGATCGCATCCGCAAGCGAACCATAGCGAATAGCAGAGAAAAGTTCAGCACTGTAATTAAGTCACAGCGGATCACGCAGATTTATCGAAATTTGACCAATTCGGAAGTAGCAATTTTTACAACAGCATTAAAATCGACAGTCAGTTTACATCTCCAGAAGCGTCGCGCTGGTCCCCAAGTTTTTGCCGGAAATCTGGGACTGTCAATGCCGTGGAAAATTCGCGCTATAGCTCGGCCAGTGACATGGCCTTCTAAATCATTGCCGTGCACACATAGAAACTGCCTGACCGTCGATCGAATGTCATCTTCAACATCTGGGTGTAGTTTCACATCCGCTTGTAAACGATAGTCCCGTTCTGTTTTGAAATAATCGCTGATTTCAGATTTTAGTCTGTCGCTTTTCGCGTTTTCCACGGACTCCATGCAGTATCCAACGTTTGAGAAAGACACTTCGTGCATTTTGTCAAAAGTCGCCTTCAGTTGGCTTAGCCCCTTTCTTTCGTGCTCGACTACACACTTGTGCAATTTATCAGTTAGTGTATCGAGAAATTCGTGGCTTGCCTGGCACTTTGTTTTAAGCAGAAACGAAGTATCACTGAATTCGACGACAATGCCACTCTTTCCTGTGGCCTTTGCATCTTTCGATAATGAAGTGTCCCAAGTAAGTTGCATTAAGTTTAGCTTCAGCTGCCTTATGTCCGTGTCCAAAGCATCAGCTACCTTCGCAAGCGAAAAAGTCAGGTCTTGCGCAGGTGTTTTCGACGCGACGCAATGCGAAAGCGCAACACCTACAGCAGGACATTTTTTAGCTGCTGTTTCCAGCTGCGCAGGTCCTTCATAACAGTGTAAAGTGCAGTTGGCTTCGGTTGGAAGATAAACATCAATCAACCCATCTAACTCAAGGTAACACAGGACAGTTTCAATCCCTTCTTTGGAAATGTCGAGTTTCATAACAAAATCGTCAATCGGTATCGACACAAGGTGACCGGTGCATTCGCGACTGATTTCTGCGCAGTGGCAAGATGTAAAAACAGTTGCAGCAAGCTGCTTTATAACATATTTATCCACTGTTTTTGCATACACATGACGACTGAGCTCATATAAATCTGATCCGTCGCCGTCTAAAAACAGGTGGCAGTGTGCCGGCAATCCGTCTCGCCCGGCTCTTCCGATTTCTTGCACGTAGCGCTCAAATGACTGCGGCATGTTGTAGTGGATGATCCCTCGGAGATCTTGCTTATCTATGCCCATTCCGAAAGCAACGGTCGCGACTACGATTTTTAACTTTCCGCTCATGAAACGCTTTTGAATTCTTTCGCGTTCAGAAGGCGACAGGCCGGCATGGTAGCATTCTGCATCAACGCTGACAGCTCGGCGCTTACTTGAAGCGCCGGCGGTTTTTGTCCTTTTACTTTGTTTTGCGCTTTCAAGTAAATCATCCCGAGCTTCCGAATCGCACGAGACAGACGACTGCAATCTAGTTCTAAGATACGCTGCAATCCTAGCGGTTTCCTCACGCCTTGTGCAATAAATTATGATCGAGCTTAGACTTCCGAATCTTTTGCTGGAGAGCAACAGTTCAAGAGCTTCGTCCTTATGCTTGTCACGAGACACTGTAAGACGCAGATTACTTGGAAGATCCGTTTTCATTATCACCCCATCATTAAAATTAGTGATCCCAAGTTGATTTGCAATGGATTTGCACGATGCAACAGTTGCCGTGGCAGTAAGGCCAACAATACATTTTACTCCCAACTGTGCCCTCAGAACCTGACACACTCTAAAATAGGATGGCCGAAAGCTGTGTGACCATTCAGAAAGGCAGTGACATTCGTCAATGCAAGCAAATGAAATAGGTGGCAGTTTCATAAGGGGGCTCACACAGGATGGCATTCCAGCCCATGACATCAAAGTTTCTGGGGAAATCAGCAAGATGTCAATCTTGCAGTCATTAATATCGGCCAAAATTTTTTGACGCTGTTCTTTTTTCATGCCTGAATGGATTCGCCTTGCTGAAAGAAACTTTGGTAAACCTTGAACCTGATCATCCATGAGAGAAATAAGTGGAGAAACAATCAAAGTAATGCTTTGCTGCTTCAAGGCATACATATGAGCAGGTAGCTGATAGCACAATGACTTTCCAAGGCCAGTTGGCAAAACCAACAAAGTTGAAAGACCACACAGTATTCGTCTAACTGCTTTTTCTTGACCTTCACGAAACTCAGAGTAGCCAAACTTCTTTAAAAATGCAAGCATGCAGTTGGAGTCACATGTGCTTTCACCAAAGAGAGGCTGAGCTATCTTTAACATTGTTGGTTTACTGCCCATTTGTGCAGACTCCATCATACCCTGTGTGCAACTAAAAGCAGCATTTCTTTCAGAGTACAAATCTTTTGCTCTGTTTTGAATAGCTTTGCAATCAGCAGCCCAATGACCATGATTACCACATTTAAAACATTTGTCCTCAGATTTGGTTGAGAAGCCTTTTTTTCCACCACGCCTCCCTTTCCATCCACTACCCACACAAATACCCTTCTTTGCCATTTTTTCCTTAAAAACTTGTCTTCTTAAAAATTGACTTTTCCCTTTTTTGGCAAAACATTTTTTTTTCATATTAAGACGCACAAAGTTTGAACCACATGTTCTTTTACTACCTGAGTTAGAAATGTGGGGTGCAGTACCTTGAAATCCTACCTCAGGTGATATGTCACCACCAATCACAGTTTCTATCATAGATTCATCACTTACATCAACAGACTGCACAAAAAAGCTTATATTCTCTGTTGGCAATTCATTATTTCTAGGAACCAATATTGACCTAACAGGTTCTGAGCTGGAAGCAAAGTTTTCACACATGTTTGATTTAGAAGACTGGTTTGGTGAAGTTGCTTGGGTTACAGTTGGTGTTTGATCCACATCTGTGTTTCTCACTTGAAAGTGAATAACACTTTCGTCCTTTTCATTAACAGGTGGTGATGGATCCTGACTGAGATTTAGTAAATCTGACAAATCTTCCTCCTGCTTGTCTAGCCAAGCTATATCAACTTGATGTGCAGTTTTAGCAGCAGCTTGTTTGACACATCTGTTGGAAGCGACAGTAGGTGGTGATAAAAGTTTATCACCTTCAGCCATAATTTTACAATCAGACTGTTCATTCAACAAAGGGGGAGATATAGCATGTTTGATATCTGCTCTTTTTTTACAATTGACCTTTCTTCTCATTTCACTTGACAGAGGCTGAGCACCAAGGTTTTTCCTGAATTTATCTCTGTAGTTCACAGCATGTATAGCTTTGCTTATAGAATTAGACTTGCCACCAGAAACAAATTCTTCTGAATTAGTATTTATCATAGAAACAGTTGCACTACTTTTGAGTAAAGCATCACCCCAAACAGCTGGCTGACATTCAGTGTTGCACTCAGCATTACTTTTTGAGAAGTTTTCTTTCATTTCCTTTTTCAACTGAGAGTAATTGATATACCATGCTTTGGCCTTTTCATCATTGTTTATGTCATTTCTTGTTGGAGTGCGACCCACATTCTTCAAGAAGTTACGCTCCCACGTTTTTATTTTCATCTTTATACCAATTAATTCCTTACTGCCTTCCATAATGATCACAACAAACTATAATTACTCAAGTATTATCACAGCAGAAACATTTTGTTATACTGTAAAATTATATCAAAAGAATGTATGTTAAATCATTGTTGTCCCAGCATCAGCATGTCATTTTGAAGCAAGTGAATGAATGGGATTACTTTATTTTTCACCCCGTAACATACATACCTACAAGGCTATCCCATGTCCTATATCACATACTCTAGATCAGACATCATTACCATTTTTCTACCACACCTCTCTTCAATCCCCACACCTTTACATTCAAAAATGTATAAACATATGCCATGCATTATGACCTATCATATTTGTATGCATGGACACATAATTAGAGTATTAGCAAGATGCAGGAAAGGTAGCTAATAAATACAGTAAAATGAATTTCTAATTTTGATGCAGGGCTTATATATCTAATGGGCATTATTAATGCTGCTTGGTTAGGTATGTCCCCAGGTTAAGAACCAATGCCCTAGGTCCTTTGACATCTGGAAATCGATTATGACAATTATTTCTGTCACAAAGGTCGTCAACCTGTGCTGTTAGAGTCACATGACTTGTGGTGCCATATTGAGTTCACATTACAATGCAGCTGATGATAATGTCAATTTTTCAGGGTGGTAGATGCAAGTGTTTGCTGATTTTTACTGTGATTTTGATTCAAGCTAAATAGATTTACACAATTGTGCACTTATTGCATTGGTTCACAAGAAATATCTTCTGGACTAATGTTTGTTACATCACAGCTAATTTAGTGCACTTATATTCAGTTGGCTTATTTTTTTGGAATTTAGCATACTCATCTTGCAGTGCAGCCTTCTGCTCCTCACCATGTTGATTTTGTGGTCTGCTGCCCAATAGGTTATATTCCCTGAATTATAAAAATCCAGACCTGAATATGCATTATCAATGCTTGGGATATAGCTTCATGGCAAAACAAATCGCAATACAGTCTTGACAGGCCCTCAGAGACAAAAATCATCTAATCAAACACTGAGTCATTTATAGCATGCGTAAAATGCAAAAAAAGAGTGCAACCAACATCACTGTAATGCCAGCTGGAAAAAATTACTGAACAACATAAAAACACACAGGCACAAAGCAATCCATAGTGCTTTGCCATTAACCTCAGAAGGCAAGAACATCGGCACTTTCTGATTTTCAGTAAATATGTACAAGACTGTGGAGCACTAAGCAGAACAGCATCACGAATGGTTGGGGTTAGCAACAAATAATTCAGAAGGTTACAGGTCACACAGCACTTCCATAATATGCTTTGGAAAAAAGGAGAGAAGTAGCAATACATGTGTAGAGCTCTACTTAATTTGGAATCATGTCTGATTACATGAAAGGACGTATACACTCGAAAGAAAAAATATGCACGTAATAGTTCTGCTTTGAAAGATCCAAACAAGCACAATGCCTTTAGTCTTAAGACTTCTATGTGCATTTACAAACTTAAGCTCAGCATGATTTGTACAGCTGAGCTTTGACACAGTCAGAAAACACCTAAGTAAATAAAAGTTATGCATCTTTACCAAATGAAAGTTGAGAAAAAAAATTATATTTTTTGCACTTTACTTCCACAGAAAATTATTTCATATTGTCTGTAGTTCAAAAAATACTTAATTTTGTTGAAGACAATGTAAAGCTTCTGCCAACATTTGATTTGGGTGGTTAGTGGAAAATGATCCTATCTGATAATATAAACACCATGCAAAAACATTCGTGCTACCACCCATTGCAAGTTGCAGTTAGAACACTCTACAAAACTACAATGACAAGTTCACTGCTGGTCTACGAATATATCGTACTTGGGAATCGGGGAAAAACCAGGAATATTTTGGTTGACTTACCAACCGCATAGCTCCTCAGCCGATTGCGCTAGTGAGCTGTTCAAACCCTCAAAAGACTCAGCAAGTCTTCGAGTCTGCAATGAGAAAAACATTTTTGGTTTTGGATTTCATTTTTTTCGTGAGTAACATCATAAGTAAGGTAGGTTTTTGGCCATTTTTGGCTGCTGGTACCTGACCTGGGTCCAACTGCTAGATGGAAACATTTCGCTCAAGTTTTCAATGGAAACTAGGCTAGAATCTGAGTCTTTTGAGACCTTGATCAAGTTTCAAGCGTTTCTGGTTCAAAAGTTGTGGCCTAAAATAAACAAAATAATTAATTATCTAATTATGGGATTAAACAATTATTTTGTTTACTTTAGATCATAACTTTTGAACCAGAAATGCTAGAAAGTAGATTGTAGGCCATCATTTCTTAGCACAAGCGAAGAATTGCATAAGTGATTGATCTTTTTGATGCAATGCCATTGTGTGTTAATTTCCTCACCTCTGTCACCTTCTGAAAAAGAGTGTGACACTAATCCGAGCAGAGAACAAAATAATGCAGCTGTGTTTGCAAATAGAATTAGCTGAAGAAAAATCACAATCACTTCACTTGTAAAAATCACAGCAGTGAGCAGAACAAATATAATTCAAGAAAGAAAAATTTTGTTACTGTGAATGTTATAAAAAACTTGTGTATGCAAGCCCGAAATCGGCCCAAAACATTTTGTAAAACTTAAGCCCGAACCCGGCTGACCCAACTTACAACTCTGGGCGTACCATTGGCATTGTTGCACGTATGTCCCACCAAGAGCATAACATCACCAAATGAGGTTGAAGAAACAATAAGCAGATTACAAGGTATAAACAGATTAAATCGTTGCTTGCTGCCATAGTGTCAAGCTCTATTGCATGCTGACTGATCGCAACACTTTCAGTATATAAGAAACGTCTGTGTCCAGGAAACAGCATGATATCCACTGTACAGTATTATTTAATTATAGTATTACAGACATTTGTAAACAAACTAGGCCTAATAAAATTATCACTATTATCGCCTACTAAGTACTGCATGCTTTAGTTTAGATATTGGACTGATTTTTGTTGAAAAAAATTAAGAAAACATAAATACCCATCAGTGGATGGTGATATCATTAGCAAACTCGAATTAGCTTAATAATTCGTACTGTCAGTCCAGTGTTAAGACAGATGAACTACCACTGTAATGTACAGTAACCAAAGAGACCCAAACCAAAGCAAGTCTGGCCTACTGCCAGTGTATTCTACACTCAGCTATTTTCAGTCAACGACGTGTTTTCACTGCAGCATTCTGCATAAAAACAACTATACCTTATAGTGTAGGTGTGCATCCTGACAATGAATGCTTGTTGAAACATGTTGCAGCCAGGGCTCCCATTTAGTAATTTCTAAAAAGAAAATGACTACGGATAAGCCCGGCCTGATGCAATTCAAATTGAAGGGTCAGTTTGTCATTCAAACAGCGTGGGTCTCGTGGTGTAGCGGTTATGCGTTACTTCTGGTATGCCAATGGTTTTTGGTTCGACTCTCACCTTGCCGACTTAACTTTTTTTTTCTTTACTTTTTTCTAGGCTTATGTGTTACCTTTATGGGTTAGTGTTAGGTTAGCATTAGCTTAGGATTGGGTTAGGGATAGGTTAGGGTAGCCTAAGCTTAGGGTTAGGTCAGCATTAGGTTAGGGTTTATCTTTTACGTTTACTTTGTTTCTACCAAGCCTACTGCACTCTCGCTGCACGTTACTGTTACATCACAGGTGGCATATGAATAAGTTTTCAAATTTCAAGATCCACAGGCATATCTATAGCCACTGCCTTTTAAAAAACCTAGATATCACATGAAAAAAACATCTGCCTACAACAAAAACCAGAAATATTAAATTTGCAAAAAGACATATGAATGCCAATACATGACGTGAAACGGTGATTAAAATATTGATATACTTAGTTGCTTTTCTAAATTTTCGCCTGCAGCATAACCACTAACATTTGGATCACTTTTCCATTGTTCAAGATGTTTTATATACGGTAACGACATCTTTCACTGATTCAGGCTTAGGTGTCCATGCTGTTTTGCTGGCTTCTCGACAATGCTTGTTTTGTCATCAACCTTTCCTTAGCAGTCACTGTTTTAGCGAGATTGATTTTCTTTTAACATGATTAACAAGTGAAAACATTCTTTCTACTGATGCAGAAAGTGTAGAAAAACCATAAATCTGGTCATTATTTTCAAAAAGTGTTCCAAACTCTTATTCATCTAAGTGGTCCTTGGTGTAACACACGCACACACATAAAATAAGGAATAGATTTATTGGACAAGAACAATCTCTGATCTATTGAAATGGCCTCCAGCTGATCTTCAGTAGCCGGATGGGGAAAACTTAGTGCCACATTTTCTATCAAACTTGGATCTTTTGTGAGATCTTAAGATGAAACAGAATCTAAAATCTTTAAGCTGGCAACAACTACTTACTCCAGTAGAAATATTTTTTTAATTTGCATGCATAGGCAATCAAAGAATTTAAGTAATCAGTTTTCAGCTGGCATACTGAGATAATGACCTTATAGTTACCGTATTTATCCGAATATAACACGCAAAATTTTGTACGAAATTTTAATCAAAAATTAAGGGTGCGCGTTATACACGAGTTTTTTCATCAGCACGCTTTATTTTATTTTTTTTGGACACTGATATAAATGTAACTCAATAAGAGTTCGAAAAACTGTTTGGTGAATCTGATGATGAATCCGGTTTTAAATTGTAAATTTCATTTGGGAATTGTGCTTATACTGGCTGTTTGCTTTACCAGTGTACCGTATGTTATCAATAAATGTTTTGTTACAGCCACATGTCTTTAACAGTTTTTTCATTCAAAAATTAAGGGTACGCGTTTATACGAGTGCGTGTTATATTCGAATAAATATGGTAATAATAGTATTATACAATATATCGTTCATCCAAATACAAATCTTTCAATTGTTTACGTAACCGTTTGTTATTTATTCATGTTAATTTTGTTGTATGTGCAATTGCATGACCAAGACTGATTGTAAGCAACCTACAGTATTTCATAATGATACTGGTATGAGAGTGTGAAACTAACTGAACATGTTTTATTTCACTGATATAGTGTAGTACCTTTTTTACCTGATGATCGCATGCAAACACTGTAATGGCAGGAATATATGTTTATTTATGTTAATAGATTTATTATATCTTCAAAAAAAAACAGATTTAACAGAATTTGCCATAATTAAACCTAGACACCCAGTTGGACTTGAAAAAAAAACAGATCTGGGTGGAAAAAAAACAGCAATGGGACCATGGCTGCAGACCAGTGTTGCCACTCTGTTGTTACGGAAAAGTACTAGATTTCATGATAAAAAAAACACTAGATTCACATAAAAAGCAGTAGATTACAAAACCAAACTTTCACAGAGTGAAAATGCCCAGAAAATGCGTTGCAATAACAACCATAGACATTTGTGCAACTCATTCAATTGTAAACCAGAGACAAAGAAAACGGGAGATAGCAGCAACACTCGTGTTTGTTGTACAGGTCACTGAAACTTTGATGACTGAGTGACTTCGCAGCAGTTTACCTCAAACGTATTATAATTTAAGATTTAATTATCAAATTACAATTGGCTTGCACTAAGACTGAATCAAAAGATCTCAATTACAGTTACAATTACACAAAATTGGGCAATTAATTACATTCAGCTCACTCGTAAAAAACACTACATAGCCATAAAAAACACTAGAAGAGTAGAACACTAGATGAAACGAAAAACACTAGATTAGATGTAATGGAAAAACACCAGGAGTAGCACCACTGTTGCAGACTTAGCAGCATCAGAAATCGATGGACCAATACTGAAGAAGGAATCTTATGACCAGTGCTTCCGCAAATTATTTTCATTTCCTTCATTTCAGGCAATCATTTTCATTTACACTATTTCCTGCCGTTTCCTCATTTCAAAATAAAATTTCTTTCGAAATTTCCTTAACTATTTTTCCAGAAAAGCGAAAGCACACCGTGCTTCCTTTTACATTCTGCGACAGCACTTTGGTTGACACCTGAGTAGGTCTGCTTCCATGGGCGTCTGAAGGATTTTTTCCAGGGGGGGCCAGTAGGGGATTTCCCAATGTTTTTTCCAGAGAGGAGCCAAAAGTGGTGAAATTTGTTTTATACCCCTCGAAATTGAAAAAATACCCTTTTTTTGCGAATAATTTCAAAATCCACGGGGGCTAAGCCCCCCCATTCCGACGCCCATTTCTGCTTCAATCTTGATCAACATGATAATACACAATCGATCACTATACCTACAAACAGCACTACCATTCCATCCTTATTCTAAGAACTGCCCTCACTTTGAAGCACTACTTTTCAGAAAATATCAATGTCCTTATTTCAGAGAAATGTCCTTAAGCGTGGTTTGTGTTCTTACATTTTCTTATTTTCTGTAGCATAACTATTTCAACAGTCAATATTTTTTTTATTTTATTTTAATGCGGACTCATGGTCCACATCACAGACAAAAGAGCACAAAAAGTGTTTTGCTGTACATCAGCGCACATTACAGAAACGGTGTTAGCACATGACCAACACTGGGAGGAGCAAATCAGTTCATCCTCTCCA
>Ga0210059_1003228_pt1 | contig 25972 bp, 12 predicted proteins | sample Ectturendosymbi2_FD_188042 | JGI IMG/M metagenome (GOLD analysis project Ga0210059, IMG submission 188042) | Ecteinascidia turbinata endosymbiont from Florida, USA - Sample 2 (SPAdes) (version 2) | ecosystem: Host-associated > Tunicates > Ascidians > Unclassified | place: Key West, Florida... | reverse complement strand
GTTCCAATTCCGAAATGTTCCTCTCCTTCCATACCCAGTCATTATAGACCAATATCTATTTTGCCAACAGTATCCAAAATATTTGAAAAAATTGTTTATGCAAGAGTAAGCAATTTTCTCAACAAAAATAAACTCTCTGGATGTCGTGGATGTCTATACTAGCTAAAAAAAGAAAACATCCCGAAAAATGCAAAAAAACAACAACCTAAAGAATATTACATATCAAAATGTCAACTAAAAGAGGCCCAGTTTTCACATTTAGCTTGCCAGGGGGGCGGCTCGACCCCTTGCCCCCCTGTCAGTTACGCCACTGGTACAACCCAAATGGCCTGCTGAGCCAAAAACTATGTCACCATCTTAACCAGGGCCGCACATTGAATGACATAGTAATGCGGGCCGCAGATTGAATGGCTTACTTTGATCTTATCAAAGTAAATTTAGCTTCAGTTAATGTACTGAAAGTATTCAAATCCTAACTGCAATGGTAAAAGAGGCGATAAAGTGGCACTGAATACCACCTGAATCAAAAATGTCAAATACAGATTGTCGAAAAAAGACAGATTTTCAATATCTAGAATACTTTACTACAGTGAAAACCTCAACTGAGCCGCACAAAACCTTCGACTGGTCCACATGCGGCCCGCGGGCTGCGGGTTGGACATAGCTAATGTAAACACTCTAAAATTTACATTTAGGGTTTAAATGATGAATTTGTTAAAGTTTTCAAACTTAGGGATCCACGTGCCAAAGTTGAGAATACAGCGCTGAAGTGTATAGGCACAAGAATTTTTCTCGTCTGAAAATAAAGAAAATGCAACTTGAAATGCATGTACGTATGCATACTGTATATGATTCGCGTTTCCTATATTAGTGTTTTGAATAACATTTTTGTTATCTCGGTTCGACGATCATAACATCAGGATTTTTTGCATGTTTGCATTATTCTTGTTTTTCACTAATGATGTGAAACCCGATCATAGTCGTTACTGCATAAGCGATGATTGGTGACAGAAACGCATTGTTCAGGTGGTGGAAAAGCAATGCTGCTGCTGCTGCTGAAGTGAAATGTTTTGATGGAAGGTGACGGAAAAGCAAAGCTGCTGCTGCTGAAGTGAAATGTTTTTATAACTGAAAATCTTTGCAGCAATGTGCAGCAAGCAGGTGTAAATTTAAACAGCAGCAACAACCGTGCGGAATTTCAGTACATTGCATATTGGTGTTGCCACCGTGAGTGGTACCAGTGGCGTAGAAGGGGGGACAGGGGGCCCTGGGCCCCGGGCGGCACCTTCTGGGGGGTGGCACTTTGTTGATAAAAATTAAATTTTGAAAGGAGTTTAACATTTCAAACTGTTCTTTATTACCTTTAAATAAAGTTTTAAACGGTCTAACTTGTTTCAGTTTTTGTGTTGAGAAGCCCAAGACTGATAGTCTAGCCTAAAAAACATATTTGGGTGTGGAGTGAGTAAGCTGATGACATGTTTACTCAAAAATCTGGGTCATATCCAATGTGCTGAAATACCCTGATGTTTGTTTTGGAATCAGGGTTATTTGACACACCTGCTTGGGGAGTAATTGCGCCCCAGTCCTTACACCTTACTCTCCAGACAAAGTCGTTTCCCCATCCCAGTCAAAACTCCTTAGAACAAAGGAAAGAGATAACATTCGACCGCAGATTACCATACGTCACTGATCTGGTATTTCGAGGTTTTTATTGCCCCTCCTCTGAAAATCTGATGGAAAAGGCCCTGCATGAAATCACGGCAAATAGTCAAGGAGAGCTTCATCCTTTTTCTCCTATCTTTGGTTCCTTAGCAACGCCCCAACGGCACATCATAAGATCACCTGACACCTAGGCATTGGCGACTAACATTTCGTTAGGGAGGGTATGGCTAGTCCGTCTTTCAATCGGAGGTTTGGTGTTCGATCCTCAGCACCTGAGTGAATCGCCGGAGTGCTCTTTGGGAAACGTGTTCACCTCAGCCGTCCTGACAAGAAACATAGCTCAGGCGTTGGCGTACCGCTGCTTGCTGTCACAAAATTAAAAAAAAATCTTGGCTCATCTCATACTATTTTTTAATGTTCAGCGAGATATTTCCAATAAGTGCCATAAGCTATAGCCTGGTCATTAGGTGGTGTAATCAACATTAAGTTTTGGTGGTTGAAGTGAGTAACTCTGAAAAGGTAACATTGCTCAGTTTCAATATAACTGCTGTTTTTCTGAATGACGGAATGGTGTCGGAAAATGACATTCTTGAAGCGGGGAGTGCAGTTGATGTGTTTCCGTGGTCAACTTAAAGCTCAGATTGTAAGTTCGAACTGCAAGTGGAGTGAATCAGAGCCAACCCGGAGGCATTCGAGTTTCTGAGAAGTCGCCTTTGTTCAACGGTATACTAACATTCGCAGTCATAGAAAAAGTCATTTCAACAACAAAAGCTTAGAAAAGGTGTTGCTCTTATTTTTATGAAATTGGCATGATTTGGTAATACAGTTTTTGAAAGAGATGTCTCTTGGTAACCAGTTCCGTCGCCACACGGGTCTTTGCTGGGCTTAGTCCCCACCAGACAAATTTCCAAGCCCCACAAACTGAACTATGAAGCACTATAAATAAGTAGATTTTTTATCAACTTTTGGAATGTCAAGCCCCCCCTGCACAAACGTGAAGTCTCCCTATTTAAGATTTTCAGGCGACGGTTCTGTTGGCAATGGACAAAGGCAAGGAATAACACTATGCATGTGTGATTGGAAAAAGCTCAAGGGTGCAGTGCTGAAAATGAGGTGTGGGACCACCGTTCTTACACCAAATAAAACGGAAGACTGCACCAAATAGTTCGAATAAAGTGAGCGTTCGCCTACAAGAATTTCCACACTGGATCTTCCTGTTTCACTGCAGGCTTTTGTCTAGCAGTGCGAATCTACGTGTCACTATCACATATGTGAGATCGCAGCCATGTTTTAATGTAGTGCAAAAAGGTGTGGGAACACCGTTCCCACGCGCTCCCCCCCACTACACCCCTGAAAAAGACCAACAGCTAGACCAAGTTCGCAGGTCACGATGAAGGCTGCAAGTTAGCATTTCTCACCCAGAACCAGTTTTAAAACTATTTGAGCAAAATTTATCAAGATGGGTCCCGCACCTACAGAGGGCTTCGCGCAAGTGCCGACAGAGTTAACGTTTGAATCTTTTTATATACCTAAGGAAAATAAACCACTACTGAAAGGTTATGTGAACAATGAAATGTTTTTTAAATCACTGAAATCATTCTATGCAAATAATATTATAGCCTGCTATTTACAGTATATATACCTTTTTTAGTTTTAAACAGGGATACCACACGAAATAACATACTTAAATGTAGGCATACCATATCTTTGTGTTTGAAAAACGGGACGCTTTGGAAGAACGAGCTTTATGAGATAAATGAGGTTCATATCCTACTTGGAGTATGTAGCTATTTTGGATTTGGATTTGTATAGTCAATCAAGACACCAAGAAAAACTAAAATAATGCATTTTATTAGGAAACAAAACAATGTTTAAATCATTTGTAAACTTACGCATTTGCCAAATCATGTTTTTCTGTAGGCAATACTTTTTTCAAGAAGTCTTTTTTTCGATTTTAATTTCCCGTTAAAATCACATCAGGAAAAATCAGGATTATACTTACAGGTGATACGTGCTGTCACATTCTGGTTCTGTTATGAGACCACATGTTATTCATGATAAAACAAATTCTCTCAACGGGAGCTCTTGTCCCAGGTGTAAGATTACTGGCGGACTGAACCGGCACTTGTTGGTTGACTGACCGGGACGCCAGTACAAAGCCTTTAAACCGAGACTGTCCCGGCTAAAACGGGACCTATGGTATGTCTACTTAAATGTTTACATCTGCAGTATGCCGCCATCACATCCATTAATTTTTTTAATTGATCCCTTGGAATGAGTAAAGTACTAAAAAGCAAAGCGGTGGGCTTTGGGCTTACCGGAGACTAAAAGCAACAGGGAAGAACATTTGACGAAGCATGTTGGGACCATATATGAATAAGTAAAGAAAGCAAAAAAATTAGGAAAAGTAATAATGATGAAGGCGGCGACAAGTAGAAAAAAGTAAGACTCATGATCGACAATGAAAATCAAAACCCATTTCAGTTTGTGAGTGTTTGATTGTGATCTTCAAGTTGCTTTTAATCCTTATATCTTCAAATAAACACGAAACATGATCTTCTTTTACTTTAAATTCTTGTAAGAAAATTTCAGAGGTGGAAAGGGCGGCACTTTTATGGTGGGCCCCGGGCGGCACCTAGCCTCGCTACGCTACTGAGTGGTACTCTAACTTTTTTTGTTCAGATAAAGTGTTATCCTGTTAATTGCAGCAGGTCGAAAATTTTGTCGAGGTACAAACTCCTATTCTGCTTCCAAAGATCTTATTCTAAGTGTACAGAGCAGGATTGTTGTGAAAAAACGACACAAAAAACACCTGTTCTTTTCAAAGCCCACTTAAAAATAAAACAATAAAACCTCATCAAAAGACACTCTTAACTTTTCCTTTGAAAAATCTACTAAGAAGTAAAATATGAAATAAGCAGGACACTTGTACAGTTAACTGTAATTTTTTTTAACCAAACAAAATTAACAGCAACGAAATTTGAAGGTCTCGAAGAAAAAAGAAGAATAAATCGAACAGTCTGAGTAAATTCTAATGGTTATCGTTCTCAGCTCTGCACAATCGGTATATTTTAACCACTTTTTCTGCCTTCTCTGCATCTAAACTTTTTCTGATTTTGGAACATAGCAAATCATGTATTGAAGAAATACACTCTATAGAATTGAATAAGAGCTGATGATGCCTACTTTGTAGGCGCCTACTTTCTTACTTTCTATTTGAATAAGCCTACTTTCTATTTGAATAATGATGCCTATTTTCTATTTGAATAAGAGCTGATGATGCCTACTTTGTAGGCGAAATATATACTCTGTAAGATCTTAGTGTCTGATTCTGTGCTGAGAAAGGATTTCTTTCAATAGACAGTACACTCTATAGATGCTGAACTAACACGGCCTACACATAAACGTGACGTGAAACTGCAGAGTTTGTGTAGAAGTGATTTTTCTCTGTTTGCTATACGCATGCTTGCCAAGCCTTATCACTTAGGAGTGAACTGATCAACAACACATTGTGAAAACAAAGATGGGGTACATTTCTTTGCCCTCAATTTTGAATGCCATAATAGGTATAACAAGTTATCATTGTGTAATTCTGAAAAAAGTGATATTGCATGATGGAATAAAAACAATTGACAATGGGGTTTCTCTGTTTTCTTAAAAAAAACAAAATCTCGTTTCATTTGAAAAAACAAAAAAACAGGTGGGTTGTTTTTTTTGAAAAACCCAGATTTTTCTCAACCCTGGTACAGAGTCACCGTGTTTCTTGTAGCATTTAAGGTTAACTGACCCCTGGTGATTCTCCGTATTGATACAATTATGCAGTATTTTACGTCTTCACTCCCAGACACAACGTAGTAGACTTAAGCATGCATCGCCGTACCGAGGAACACACAGACACATGAAAGAACACAAATATGGATATGTGGCGATAGCAGAAGAGAATACACTTGATGGCGCTAACACAATTATTTTGCTGACACACAAGCATGAAAGGCACACGCATGAGTGACGCCATCACGATGTTTATGATACAATGCTGCTTTGACTTCCAACGTTCCAAGTGAACTGATTTATAAAATGCATTATTCAAAAATGGGAGTGGGAGGCTGCGAGGAACCGCAGGTTGTTTAGGTTGGTTGCATATTTCCTTCAGGCGAAGCTACTTATAGCGTAAAGGGAATATATTATAGCAGCAGCTAAAAGTATGTTGCTCCGAGTACACGGTTTAATATGCTCAATGCGGTCACATGGTTCGTGGAAGCAAAACGCGTTGCAGGCGAGTAAAGTTTGTCACATAAAACATTTGCTGTTTCCACATATTTTGAAAATATTCCTGATAGGTAAAGAGGAAATGCATCAACAGTTTCAGCACCGCAATGGTGTCACATAAGTTATGCAGGTTGCGAACAAGGCGTCCAATTATTTATTTCACAAATGAATTCTCAGTCGGTGTGATGAATCACGCATGGGAATGGAAATTCATTAACTGTTCGGTAGACACGTTGTTCGCTTTGCGAATGGAGACTAAACGATAGGCATCCCACTACTTTTACAAGAGTTTGATGCGACCAATTTTGGTGAACGTAACAAAAACCAAACGGAGTAAAATCAATAGCGTTACTTCATGATTCGACTATGTTCATAGTATCAGCGTCGTTACCTTACTAAATCAATGCACCTGTTTCATGCACGCGAACAATGAAGCATATGAAAATGTTTCTGGTAACCGTCTAACACATTTCTTTTATATTCCGCTGTAAAAAGTGTCAAACACGGTTTAATTTTTATTTTTAAATGAATGTTTGACCAGATTTCTAAAGCACTGTGCTTTAACATTTTCTCACCTGAGTTTGAACGTGCTGTTGGTAAAACAAATTGCCGGGTTTTAGTTTGTCTCCTAAGATACGGATGAACATCTGTAATTAGTTAAAAGTTATTGTGGAATAGCCAGTAGCTCTGAGTTGGTGCATTCATGCTGAATTTGCTCACTTCAGGATTGTAAATATCTTTCAATTGGATAATTTTCTGTGTTTTATAAATGTTAGTGTCTGCAGGAGCCACAGGTTCATGTGTGTTCAAACATCTTATGGCGAGATTTGAAACAGCCAATATTGGCTGTAGATGACATGAAGCTCCTCTTCCCTGGGCAATAATTCCGTATTGTACTCGTGAGTTTATTAAGCTGTGATACAACAGATGCAACGCTTGTTTACTAACGTAGTGTTTGACTTTACACATTACACCAACATAATTGGATATAGTACAACTTAACCGTTTACAATTATCTTTCCATGTCAGTTTTTTATCTACAATTACAAGGTACTTGTGCAGTAATACAAAGTTCTTTCAATAAAAATGCAGTTTACATTTGTTTCAAAGGAATCTGTGCTTGCATGTGTATTTATGACTAACATATATTTTGTTTTAGAAATATTTAATGAGAGTTTGTTTGCATTCAACCAATCAATTGCTTTTGTCATTTCACAATTTAAGGAGTTTTGCAATTTTTCCAGATTATTGTCATTAAGAACTAAAACTGTATCGTCAGCAAAAAATATAGTTTTCATAAGATTTGAATTTGGTAAGTCATTTATAAATAATAAAAAGAACGAAGGGCCTAAAATCGAACCTTGGGGGACCCAAGCAATAATTGACTTTAAAGATGATGTAGTGCTTCCCCCTTGAACGAACTTGTTTTTTGTTGAAAAGGTACCACTGCATTAGTTTAACGCGTTTCACTTAAGCAGTAGTGCTCAAGTTTTGTCAGCAATATCAACTGCTTTACTGAATCAAAGGCTTTACTTAGATCTAAGAAAACCGCACAAGATATAAAATTTTTATCGAGGTTTCGGAGAAGGATTTCGTACAAATATGTGATGGCAAGGGATGTGGAATAGTTATTGCGAAAACCTTATTGTTGTTCACACAACAAGCTGTTATTGGTAAAATAATCGGTCAGTCTTATGTGCATCACTTTTTCAAATATTTTTGAGAGGTCTAATGTTTTCATTGAGTAACTTATTTTGCCACGAACAGATTTTAAAAAACAAACATGATCTTCAAGGCGGATCAAAGGCTATTAACTCAACAAAAATCTATTCATCGTCGTGGTGGAGCGCAAACCTTTCATATTAAGCTCCTGGTGAGGTTAGAATATCGTGCACACGTAAAGAATAGTAAACTAGGAAACTTTTTCTGTCTTGCGTAAAATGACAATTTCTAATAATTTCAGAAACTTATTTTCAAAAATAAAAATTACATCCTCTGACAACATTACTGCAAAAAAATTTTACTTTAAACAGTGAAGACCTGGTCGAAAAGTGATTTAATCCTCAACTAGAACAAATCAAAAAACGCAAAACAAAATCAAAAGAAATAATAAAATTTCATAGCGTACTGTCGAAATAAGGTCAGTCCATCCATTGAATTTACTGTAGGTTACATTTTGATGAAAATTCCGTTACATTGATTTAAGAAAACATATTAAAACAATTTTACAGCTGCCAAAAACAAAAACGAAAATCTGCTCTACATCATTTTCCTTCCATAAGAGTTGCCCATATCGAAGAGCACCCGTCGCTTTCTCGCCCAAAGCCACTTAAGGTTACTTTTCTCTACAAAAATTGACAAAATATCTTTCTTTTGGGATGCTGCTTTTGATCGTTGTCCATGTCACGTTATGTATAACCTTTATTCTAGTTAACACAAGTTTCCTTCCGTCAGTAGCATATCCGTAAAAGTTGTACTGGTTACAGAAGTAAGTTTTCAGTACACAACTTTCGTCAATCCTTACAAAACCATCAAGAGCAAAGCGTATTAAATTTTTCAGGAGTTGGACAAACGTTTTCCTCAGGTTCATTTCTAGCTATCTCCCTGTTAGCTGTGCTTCGTTTTGTTGAAGCGCTGGCGGTAGTTGGCAAACGCAAATCGGGGGGCGGGTGTAATCTCTTGGAAGGGCTTTTGTGTTAATGACTGACAAACTACTTCACTTCTCTCAACAAACTGTAGGCAATTGTCGTCAGATATATAGAGCAAGATTTACGCAGACCGTGTTTAACAGTATTTCAGGAAAAAACAAATTGCAGTTAATATCATCAAGTTTTCAATTAATAAAATGACGAATTGCCTATTCTTCACCAATTTTCTGTTTTTAAGCCAAATCGAAAACCATGGCCCTTGATACGTTTTGCTAACATTTTCTACATGACAATTGCTATGTGAACTAATCGAGTTCAGTTTAACCTTGTATCATCTTTTTCGGGACTTAATCAAACTCGAATAAAATTACAAAACGTTCTCGGCCATTCAAGAACTACCAGAATGTTCTGATGAACACATCTGACGCGTTTAAGTAAAGCAAGCAAGTTTTTGAGTAGTTTAGATCTGAAACATTTTATTACGTTGTTTGCAGCAGATCTTGCGCTTATGAAAAAGATATAGTCCGCAGATTGACGTAAGCGGTGTTTGACAAAATTTCAATACTTTTTGAACGCAGGAAAGGAAATGAATTTTTAGAAAACTGCACCGCTGGTCACGTGCTTCGCTCCAAATCCATGAAATACCTTTCTCGCCTCTCACGTGACTTCATGGTGTTCGACTCTCCTCTGCTCACCGACGAGTGACGTCAGCTGTTGATCGCAATTACCAGCGTAACCGAATTGCCTCTCACTTCTTACTTCACTATGTGCAATAGTGAATCGCGTGAATGCAATCAAGCCAATATGATTTGGCGATTCCTTCTCACTCTCGCCTAAAAAGTCATTCTACCTTAGCATTCTTTCCCAATTTAGTGTAGATTTTCACCGTTTCAATTGTTTTTGTTTCAATACGCCGTGAGATCCACAGCTTTTCCACCTCTTGCTTCTGCGTAAAGCACGCCATGCTGAAACTCAGCCATATATTCGGTGCTTGTGCCGTATTTCAGGCATTCAACAGCTTTGTTTGGAAGCTGGCTCTGTTGATACACTAGCCAAGTTGTAGATCGCTCTCATAAAGAAATATTGATGAGGCAAAGGTTTTTCCTATATGCATAAAACGGTAAGGAAGTTGTAGTTGAGCGCATACGAAAAGAAATGGAATTGTGAGCAGTCGCTATTAAATTCTCTGTTGTGCCAAAGTTCAGCGTGTTGAAAATATCTCGTGTTAGTTGGATTTTATAAAAGGATCGCATCAAATAATTTTTGTCTCGGTAAAAGCGCTGATACCCCTAAAATAACTTTTGTCGCAAAAATAACGCTTTTTTTCCTTTAATGTGAAGTTTTGCAAAATGGACAAACTCGAGGTCAGGCCAAAGCTTAAATCGTACGTTCTAATCACAGACAGGAGCGCTGATAAAGAACTGATGCCCGGCCAGTCAAAAATATGCAAACTGGAGGCCTTCGAATTTTTTATTGCACTTGTACCGGCAATAACCTAACACTGCGCTATGTTGCTAGTTTTGAATGCACAGCTCCCTGGCTAATTCATCGACTAACCTGATGTGATAGTGCACAGCGTGCACGGATAATGCCATTAGCGAATGAAGCCTACTACCACATTTAATGGATCGTTTGTTTTGGTAGCATTGTTTAGTTTATGGCATTGAACGTGCATTTACTGGGTTCAATTTTGCTTCTTGCGCTTTTCAAATTTCTTAAAAGTAATTTTGAAGTTGGTAACAGCAGAACAGCTATTCTTGCCATGGACCCTTTCTTTCGCAACTACATAAAAGCAGTTTATATCGGTCCACCAAAATACTGCCTCTTGCTTTGCTCCATTAACTAATTGACGGTGTTCAACTCAACATCATCGTGCCAGTTTTAAACATCGTGTATTGCTATTTTCTTGTACAATTTGCATATTGGTTTGTAACTAGTTGCCTGCTTGATTGTTTATCATTAGCTTGTGCCAACATCTGTTTAAAAAAACGTGGAATTTTATGTGGTCCAAAGTATTCTTATTGTCCTGCGTTACCGTTCTCTGTCCGATTATCGTGCATCAAGAATTTGTTCTTTTCTTTCTCGATGACCGACTATAGTATGCGCATTTTTTGTTCTCGTCTCAAATCTTTAAAAATCCTGCCGGACATATTCCGATTCACGCAGAAATAGAGGAGTTGCTAGTATTACATCAATTTCATGCATGTGCATAACTCAGAGGTGGGTAGTTTATTTGGAAGTAGATAGTGAGTTCAAACGAAAGCTTGCATTGCCAATGACGCAAATTTTTGTTAAGCAAGCAGAAGAAACGTAAAACCATTATGCAAATTGCCATTGATGCAAAATGCAAACGCAGTAAGATAAGACTTGACAAAGATAAGCGTGAACACCGCGTGGAAATATAAGGACAAGACTCTGAAGTTAAATGAAAAAGAAACGAATGATCTCTGAGATTGATTTTTGCGTATCATTCTCTTCCTACGCCCATGTACTAATTTTAACTGCTTATCTTTAACGTAAGCTCACCATATATTTAATTCTTCTCGTTTTTTGTGAAAACAACTCTAACCAGCTGTTTTGTGCATCCGTTCCTCAAATAAAAAGAATGCTTTCATTGTGCCAGTCTTATCCGGGCTGTTGAACTCGCTACAGCGCAGGTTAGACGCAGCGTTAAAAAAAGTATGTTTTTGTGCGAAAAGCGCTCGTTTTTCGCACAATTGCAGCTTTGTAGACTTCAGTTAGGACAAAACGATCGTGCTGTGAATTGCAGGAACACTTGTGAGTATAGAGAGTGATAAACACAACTTCATACTCAATGGTCTCTCCTTTTCACCACCAAGCACAGCGCAATACCGTTCCAGGCACAGACAACGTATTCTAACACAACACCTTCAAAGTTGCTGGTCGCCTCTTTTGTAAGCTGGGCTAAGAGAAAAACTTACTGGTTGTAGTTAGCGCTTTCAAATCATAAGCGTATCACAAAACTATCGAAATAGATAACTCGCAAGCGCACTGCGGTGACTTTCCCAAAGCGATCTTGGAACTTTTGGTGACATCGATGCGCGTGCGTTTTCAACAGGAGAATTCTTTAAGCAAAATACTCACGTGGCTTTATTTTCTTCAAGATTACCTTTGCTCTTGTTTCGTGATTTTCTCTGGCACACACCAGCTGTACATGATTGCTAATTTTTGCATGGAAGACCGAAGGCAACAAACGGTTGTGCAACAGCATCTGTTTTTTCACTTTGCAAGCAAGCTCTTCTTCTTTCGTATACATAGACTTATTGGCCCAATTCACAGCATATTTTTAGTCAAGCATCATTTTTTATCTGTGAGCATGTCATAACGGCAGATTTTGTCTTTACCTCTCCGAACATGTCATTACGAAAGTAACACGTGCTGCAAAACGTGGCAATTAAAAATTTTTTACCTGTACATTTTCTGGCAACAACTCTTATTTTGCATATTTCGATTCTGTGGCTCAATCGCATCTGTTGTGCGGCTCCAACTCAAAGTAGAAATTGTTATTCTGGCAAATCCCTAATCGGTGGCGATTTCCCTCCTGCACCGTTGAGAACAGTGCAGCCTTCTGCCGACTCGCACTGACACCATTTGCTCATCACTATAACATTATGTTTTCACTTTGACTGAAACGTGTTGTCATGACGCAGTTCACAGCAAGATGAACACATTGTTCAGCAAGATACGATTTTAAATAATGAACAGAGGGTGTCGCTGTTGATCAAAACTAAGTCGCTTTTGGAAACGAACGAAATTTATTTTGTGAAACTCAAAAGCCTTGACAACAATTTTAAAACTATCAAGCTTTTTAACGCCATTTTCCCTTTCCATCTTTATGATTTTGCAAATTTCTTATCCTAACTAACAACGCGTTATTATCTGAATTGATATAACGCAGATGCAGTTGAAAATTTTGAAACGGAAATAGTGGTTGAAACAAGTTTTCTTTGTATAAGAGCAGAAGATGTCTCCTCAGTTTGCGAAATATATATTCTGTAAAAATTAAAGTGGCTCATTATGCGCCGAGAGAGGTTTCCTTTAGTAAATAACCTAACTAAATTTGCCCTCAGGTTGTTTTATATAACATTTTCCTGACAGCATTTCGTTTACATCTATTAGGAATAAGTCACTATAGAAAAACAAAAGTTTTGCAAATTTTCCGGCAAAGGGGAAATCTGATGCTCGTCACGCGATATATCTTGATGACCAATGTAAAGCACGTCTCTGTTTGCAGTGTTGCCCTTGCCAAAGCCTTTTTTCAAAAAAATTTATTTAAAGCTGTTTTGAATATTTTTAATTATATCAAGCCGAACAACGAATTGTTTCCTGTTTTCATATCAGTTCAGTAAATTTGCACTTGGTTTTTATTGCATTTAAGAAGGTTTTCAAAAAGGCTAGTTTTTCTCAACTGCAGTGATGAATAACCATGGTGGCATTCAAAGGATAGTGAGATTGCTTTCAGCGTGATACAAACTTACAGTTACTTTTGTTGTACGCTAGACTGCAGTCAAAATACACGTTTGCATGTCTGTTGCATGCCTGTGTCAGCTCTGCCAGAGATGCACACAGTCATGCTTTGAACTGTTCCAAGCTTTCAGTAACTTTGATCAGGCATTACGTAACATGTACAACAATAGCGAGCGTTCATAAAACATTGCGCAAAACACGCGTTTAATTTTATGCCGTCGTCCGTCATATTTAGTGTGCATTTTTCTGATGCTGTGTGTAGACACACATGTAATAACTTGATTGGCTTTCTTCAGAAGCGTGACTCTGGTCAATGTCTCACCTGTTTATTTTTGTGACATACTCTTGTGTACGATGAGTGATTTTTGTAATTATTTGCCAGTTTCTAGGAGTTCGTTTGCCAATAATCAATGTTCTTTCAAAGTGTGCAATTGCTACCAAGATCGGGAATTACTCCATGCTTGCTAAAATCACGTGGGAGTCTCTGAAGCAGCAAGTATGTATATCAGTTTAGCGCTGAGACAGCAAATCTGTGTGCTGGCTGGAAACAGAAGTTAGTAAACTTTCACCACCCACATGTATTTTGTGTCCAAGACAAATGATTGACAAAAGTGAATGTATGTGTCTTACAGAGCTGGTTTTCTTAAAATCCAGCCAAAAACCCACACAGGACCTTTTCCACCCTTGTTAGCACTTTGAGCATATTCTTGCAGATTGGTCAATAACAATATGACTCATCATCGTTTTTCGAAAGCTGAATTCGTACCATGTAATAAAACAAGTTGAGCGACATCAGCCGCGAAGCAGCACTTGGCCAAGGAGTGCTTTCCGAGCGCAAGCCATGCATGCAATTTTAGTAGGCCGAAGACGATTGTGTGTATGCAGGGGAAGAGTTACGAAGTGGAGAGTTACGAAGTGAAGAGTTACGAAGTGGACCTGTGGCTGCCACGAGCTGCGAACGGTGAGACACGTTCGTTAAAATTAGAGACCGGCAGCTGTCATTGCCGATGGAAAAGCAAAGCGGATTCTCAAAAGAATCAAATAAAGAATTCTTGCGGGTTGGTTTCTTTGTTGGGTCTTTCTTTTCGCCCGTGATGTAAACAACTCGTAGTCGGTATCGTGCGAGGCGCGATGACATCAATCTATTACTCAACGGTTGTGACGACATGGCAGTCGATAGTGACATGCAGTTGCGGGTCACGCTAGAATTTGCCCCACGACAGAAGTTGAAACGTCTTCGAAAATCGTATCAACATTTGCTTAAAAAAGTTCTGATAAGCATATACAAATCTAAGCTAAATCACATGAAATGGTAACTGAAGAGGAGCGAAATTCCTTGAAATGGCAAGAAAAACTTCGCCAAACATTTGGCACTTTCTTCAAATATTTTTATTCTCACTTATCACATCATAATTTCGCTTACTTTTTCCAGTACTTCTCTCGCTTTTTGTAAAAGTCTCCAACCAGCAGACAGGGTCAACACAAAACTTTTGCCCAATTTCTAGAAATTTTATCTAAATTTTCAAATCTTTTTCATGAAATATTGGAAAATTTTGCAAAGTTTCAACAATTTTATCATTTTTTTCGCTTAATTTAGGCAAATTTCACTTAATTTTCAAAACTCTGTGAAATATTATCCAATACCTACGCTGTTTTGCTACAGTAGGGCATGTTCGTCTGCTTTTTCTGTTTCCAACTGTTGTGGATGAAACAGCCATCCGACTTTCGCTTTCCGCCAGCACGTCGCATTCTGAAGGGTGATAAGTACAGCTTTCCAAGCTCATTCAAACCTGTTGTTGCTGCGCAAAATTTACCAGCAAGCAACATCTGAAATGACCTCACGCAGTTTAATATGTTTTGCTACGTACAAGCTGTTCACGTGTCTGAAACTGCCATGGTTATGAAAATTGAGGAAAGATGAAAACGAGAGCTGAGGATTTATTCATGTTCAGACCTTTTGCACTGAGCTTAAATGCGTTGATGGTGAAGTTTATTATCATTTTTATGTTGGTCGTACAGTGTAGAAGTGGATATGCAATACTGCTTCGCAGGACGTTGACCGTTCCAACAAACTAAACAAGTGAAACACTTTCTGGCAATCAGTGCGTTTTCGGTGAAGAAATCGCTTGGGATCTAATATGACAACAAATTTCTGGCTTAAATGCATTTTTTGGAAAACGAAAAACGGAGAATACAGAGAAAATACGTTTCAGCAAGTTCTCATCCAAAAACGTGGGCTGGGAACATTTTGTGACATCATCTGTTCGGATTGTGGTGGTTGGAACTTGAAACACACAGTTGAAAGAATCGAAATTTCATGAAAAGAAAATTTGTCTGAAATTGCTCGTTGTAAAAAATTAAAAATACCCTTGACCCTGAAGAGATTTTTTCTGAAATTATAAGATTGAACACTGAAGTAGTATCGGTTTGTTCCATATCAGCGAGAAGTAACAAACAATTGAACAGCTGTTCCTTGATATTATTCAAAATGACATTTCGATTCAGTGGGTGTTTCTTGAGCTTTTTCCATGTACCATAAAGTTGATCAGGAGCAGTTTGTTTCGTTGTTAAACAATGTTTTTGCAAAACTGGATCCTTTCCTGCCTTTTTCCCTTGGTTCACTCGCTACTCCGCGTCCTCAGAACTCACTCGCTCCTCCTCGTCCTATAAACGCACTCGCTAAACTCCCCTTTACATTCTCGTATTTATAGAAACAAGAGCCTCAAGAGAGTACGTTTCCTCAAGTAGAAGTAAGTGTGCAAACATGGAAAGATTGTGGAGCATAGCGGTATGGTGGTTTGTGTGCTTGCGGTGAAGTGAACACCAAGCGAAGACTAGACAAAAGTAGTCAACACAATCAAACTTTAAAGCTCGCTGGCAGAGGACACGTGATGAGTTCTAACGATTTGAAACTGCCAGCAGGCCTGAAGAAAAACAAGCACAAAAGGAATTAGAGAAGCTTTGCTAGTGCGACCAAAGCATAAAATAGACGAAAATTTTTAGAAATACGGCATGCAATATACTTGCTTGCGTGATACAGCAAGGAATAAATTCACTTTGGATACGAGGGATTATCAGCTTAACCGGTTAATGATGACACGACGAGGTTGTGTAAAGTGATGTTTCAAATTGCAAATGCCGTGAAAGTAAAATAAGTCCATCTGAAAAACAAAAACTGAATTGCGACGTCAATGTGGTGCATACAGCAACGAAAAAATGCCTAAAACTAGTTTAAATTTCTTTCATTATTGAAGTTACACTGCAGTCATTTTCATGAAAAGTTTTTACACAGACTGGGTTGGCTGGGCACGTGCTGCTTCAAGAGTAAAGTGCGTGGTTCCTTAGGCAAGGTTGCTGCTTGTAGCTGCTGATGCGCAGACAGGCGTTTGCTGAGATGAAGACTGCTTGTGTTGTGGAAAATTCAAGGGAAATTGAAAGACAAAACAATATTTGCGAGGAGTTCATTTATAAAAGCACTGTGCATCTGGCTTGAGCTATATTTCGTCAGTTATGCTAGGAAAACACATTTATGTTTGATATTACAGGCGCGGAAAACACATTTGACTTGCCATGTACTCTATAGAAAGCTACTGCAAAAGCTGTCAGTTGTACGATTCTTGACATTTATGAAATGGCAACAGTTTTAATTTTGCTTTTGTTAATAGCTTATTTTCGTTGGTTGACTTAATACTTTACGAAAATCAACAAAAACGACTAAAAGAGTTTAAACTACTTATTGTATCTGTACCGCTGAAGTTTCTGAAGAAAAAACATCTAGTTTCATGGCTGAAAATTCCACTACGACATCGAAGAAAATGGCAAGTGAGCCAAGATTGTGCATTGTTAGTTTTTGTTAGTTTGCACTGTCTTCCACATAGCACTTCAGTCAACCGATCTAAATGGAGCAGCAGATGTGAGCTGGTCGCTGTTGCAAAGTTGAAATGAAAGTAAAGCTCATCTCGCATCAACTTCAGTGATTGGTAAAACTACACCATGTTGTAGTGGCATAAACGTATAGTCCGGTCATACCACACTTTGTTTTTTCTTGTGACTGTGACGAAGAAAACAAGTTCTAGTCCATCTTACGCAAGCAGTTCCTATTGAGATGTAGTATTTTTCATCTTTACTATTGCCAGTATTTTTGCTATATCAGAAAAAAGAAAAAAGTAATAGGGAAACTAGGAAATTTTTTCTGTCTATCTAATATCGGATAAATTTTATATGAGACAAGTTTGCGCTTTTTGCTCCTTAACCTCAGATTTCACATATTGATGACAAAAAGCAAGTCATGTATTTAACATTTCATGAGCTGTTTGGTGGACATTTTTCGAGCGAAATATGATGCGTTGAATCCTTTTTTTCATTTTCCTTTTTTTTATTTTTACTCAAATGTGTTTATTTCATCTTCTATTTATATCTCCAAACACCGCAGACTTTCATTCTTCGTTGTCATGGTATCATGAAACTAATTTTCAAGCTTGGTTCAGATTCTGATTCATGCTTTTATCGATCTTTGCCACATTATGAGCATGTGATCTTCGCGAGAGCAACTTTGCGTGACAGTTTCAAGCTCTTTGATTCATGGACCACTTAGTAAACCAAAACATACAGTTGAAAAGACAATGTTCATTTACGTTCTCGTGGAAGTGATTCACAGGGCGTGTTGTACTGAGATAATATCTTTCGTGTAAACGAAATGCTTTGTCAATCCACATTGGTTACTTTTATCGGAGAACGTTTGAAAAATCTTTCAACAGGAAGTAGTACAATCAAGCGAATTGCAAGTCATTCGACGCAGAAAATGCTGAAAAGCATCTTGTCGGTTCTCGGCTGCAAAATGGAGATACGTAGCCAGGAGAACGCAAGAGGGCAATGAATTATGAAAATCATCATTAGGAATTCTGCCAAAAATACACATCTGCTTTTCCAGCCATCGTACGCTTTGTTTAAAAACTGTATAAATATTGAAAAAGAATGTTGATGCCAAAGTTAAAAATACTCAGTCAAAAAACTTATGTCTGCGTCAGCATGCCAATGTTAACACACGTATTTATTGCAACGTTGTGCTTTACTGCAGAATTTCCTAAGAAAGTTCGAACATTTCGATTCGCTGTTGCAAGAGTCGTGTAATGGTTAAAGATGTGGCGGTTCTTTTCCGTTTTTTCCGCACAACACCATTTTCTCTCGTCTTGAAAATGATTCAAGAAAAACTGCGTTGCTTCAAGATATTGAACTACTGTTGAAACGTAGTAAAACGCGTTTTGTGTTTCCCGTTTAGAACTGGAATATTTGCCATTTATTTTATCTAAAAAAAACAAAGTTTCTCCAGCAATATGATCAAATCAGTAAATTGTAAAAAATGAAATTATCTACCCAGAAAACAGACAGAGCACAAAGGCACTGCCTGAACTATAGCATGGACTTAATGTAGTAATTTCGCAATCGAAAAAAACCACAATTGTCATGGTAAACGATTTTATGTATAGAAACATCGTGGTCTCTGTAACTATTTCAACAACCTCTGCTGCCAAAAGAATGTGTTAACTTAAGCGTCATAGATTGAATTTCAAGCTGGCAAAGTTGTTTTGTTTCTTCTCGATAAAACTTCAAAAGAAAACGTAAATGTGAACAACAATCGAAAAAAAACACGGGTGAGCGAAGTAGATCCCCTAATCGAAAATGGTTAGTAGTACCGTATATAATTATGTCGACTGAATGGCACATTGGCTGCATAACGCGCCCCCAAGTTTGTAGACTGTGCGCTCCCTCGCCCCAGTCATAGGCCTTTCGCTGACATGTACCTGGCAGTAAAGAACTGATACAGGAAAAGGCTCTCCGCACCATGCTGCCATTTACTAGTCGGTCATCTCCTTAACTGTTGACATTCACGTAGTAAATATTTCACGTGCAAAGTGAGCTCTGTTTTTGCAAAAACGGTTTGCACAGAGTGAATTATCTTTCGATTTTGTTTTCTTTGCTTCGTAAATGTGAGCTAGAATCTAAATGTCTGCCACTTAAGCAGTTTGGTGAGTTACTTTCTAGTTTATTTTTTGTGGAAAAAAATCGTTGTCAATTGACTGCAGAAAACAGCTAATCCAAACATACCACTTTTTTTGTTTCGAAAATGGAATCATTTTAAAGGCAAATCTCTTTTGACTTACTCCAACTCAAAATATTTTCAACAACCTAAGGATTTACTACAATCTCAAAATGTATACGTCACTGCGCCAAGAACGTTTGCACGATTTGATCCCGCATTTGTAGCTGCAATAAATTCTAGAAACAATTACATTTCTGAAAAATTCTCTCAATTTTATCAGTTTACAATACAAGCAGCAAAGAAAAGGCAGTTTTCGCAAAAATAATTTCACGACGAGCTAGCTTACGTTGCAGTGGCGAATTGCAACATTCATCTCTGTAGTAAAGGTGCGGTCACTTGAAGTTCGGGTATTTTTTGCCACGAAGAAACCAGTGCAAGAAGAAAATGTTTACGATGAGCAGATAATGGCACCACCTTGCTCCGAATGTTGTTCGAAACTAATCTATTTACAGACCAAACACACCAGGAACAACGTAAAGAGAAAGTTATCACCTGAAGCCCGAATTATATGAAGACGTGTTTTTAAGGTAACAAGCTTTGTCTGAGGAGTGACCGAAAATTGCACGAAAACAAGTTTTACTATGGCAACAAGTACGGTAAACGTTCTGTCAGCAGACTGAGAACAAATTATGGAGATAGGTTGGTGCCTTTGCTAGAAATTGGCAATCTAGTCTTGCGCCTATGGTTGTATCTGTCTTCTGCAAAACGGCTTACAATACTTCAAATACTTTTAGTACTGGGGATCATCGTTTGCAGTACTTGAAACCAAGCTGATTTTCGCCTATCAAAGATTAACAGAAAAAGATGTAAAAAAACATTAAAAAAGCCACGCAACTTCTCCTCAAGCTTGACAGCGGCGATGGCATTTTGATAAAATTAACAGGAATGGCAGAATCAGAGTCACATGGCCGGTGTAACTGCTGAACACTTTTGTATGATAACAAAAATTTGATTCCTTTTAGATTTTCCATTCACACAATTAAAACAGTTAAGTTGCGAGTTCTTTTTTCAATTTTCAAGAAAATGTGGTACTGATTCTCAACCCGACAATGCAAACTATTTTATCTGGTTGTTCAAAGCGGTTTGTGTGAGTCAATATAATGTTTGTAAATGATTTTGCGCCAGAGAGGTTGTGCTAATTCATGCGCAGGAAAAAACACAGAAACATTTGCCAGACTACCTAGTTTGTTTTGTGCTTGTGTTTGGGTTTATGCTTTTTTCCTCGTTTGTAAATTAATATCTGTCGATACGATTTGCTTCCTGTTCTTTTCCAGAGTTTTTTATATTTTATTGAAACTAGTTTTTTTTGTCAAAGTTGATTTTTATCAAAATCACCAGAGTTCTTTCTTAATTGATCGATGCATCGCATTCCACAAAAGTTTAACAAGGAAAGTTTCTGCGTTGCTTATTTAGATTTTTTGTGTTGACCATTTGGGACTTTCACGTAAGATTAACGAACAATTAAAATTACTAGGCTTTAAATACTTCATTTCCGCGAAGTCATTAACTTGGACAAGTACTCCTAGTCCTTTGCTGTTGCAGCTTCACATCTTACATACTGCAATTGAAGCAAGAACCCCGTTTCCAGTTACTTTAGCTACAATTTCAAGTGTGGTGGGAAAATAATCTCTTCAATATCACATCGTCTGATGAAATAAATGTTGCCTCAAACATTCGGCAACACTTATAAGAATAAATATTTACGAGCAAATTTGTGTCTTTTGGTGCAAGGGAGCAACACGCAGCTTCGATGATTTAACCTTGCGTACTGACTGACACTGGAGCTAGTTATTTGGCTGTACCGTATAATTCGAAAAGTATCAGATTCAACTTCGTTACTTTATCTGCAGTTGTCTGAACTCTGCTCATCACAGATTATTTTCGCTGACACATGTATTAGATTGCCTGAGAGTTAGGATGATGGAAAGCTTTGCTTTTCAGGGTGTTGCGAAGTGTCACATTCAAAGTAACCTTGTTCAGCTTGAACTAATACATTTAAAAACTAACAATACCGTAGACCAAATGCAGAAGTCTCTTTATTGCAGCGAATTACTGGCAAGGTGCTTTCAAACAGTAGGATTTACAAATTCTCAAAGCAGTGATTTCTGCACTAACAGGGTAAAAATCAGAGTAAAGAAGGTGTGACGCTTGTTGGTGGCTAATTCCACAACTTTTAAATTCAGTTAACATAAAGTTGCGATTTTTAAGGATTAGTGCTAAACCATCTTAACTGAGTGGGTGAAATAACTACGACGTCCGCTTCCTGTTTTACTATGCTGAAATTTTCACATCTGAATAAACTGTTTCCAATGTTAACATCTAAATGCCTTTCCTCTGAGCTGCAGTCTTTTTTGTTTAACTCTGACATCGGTTAAGCTTCCAAGAAAATCGTGTATGTTAATTTGTGTTGCGAAACATTTACTTGTCATTTTTCATCTGATTCAACAAGTACGTTTGAAATTAATGATGAAATGGTCTCTGATACCCAATGAAATACTCGCTTTCATGTCTTTTGTGTCCTTTGTAGGAGGCCAAGCTCAAACGTGAAAGATAGCAAGCCCATTGAATATTTTTTTCTTGCTAGATGTCAGCAATTCCCAATCGCGAAGGCGCGGACTCATTTGAATTAATGATGACATTTTAAGGCAGTACTTCTCAAATTGTGCGCCGCCAATACTTTGGAATATGCAGGACATGTTTGTTAGAAACAACAATTGCTTTGAGCCCTAAAATAAAATTTAATCTGTGTTATTTTACCGCCGCTAGCGGATCTGAGACGGCATGGTGGACATGTGACCGGACTGTGCAATTAATTCCGGAATTCCCTTTGTTTTTCTATTTGGAACGACGGAGTGAAGTAGTAACAGCCTGTTGGCACTTGGAGATAAAAAATGTTTCATAAATTGACTCGCAGTAATTTGACGTATCCTGCACACTTGGAAAAATAACATTGTTTGCTTATTTTGTCAATGTGTTGCAGAAAAATGATAAAACCTTGATGATGCACTGAATCCTCATTGATCTGCCAGCCTATCAGTTTACTTAAGTCAATCAATAAATATACTGTATAACCCCTATTTTGTAGTGTTGAAAGTTTGGACATCAGTAATAATATCTGTAGACTGAAGTAATAAGCATCCCTGCTTGTTAAAAAAGTTTGCTGGTATTGTCGACTATTAATACTGTTCGTCTGTAGTCCTGGCTAAGTTTGCAAAGATTTAGTCACAGAAAAACACTTTCGCATCGAAACAAAAAGTATAATCTACAAATGGTGTCAGGAGACAATATAAGAATGCTTCCATAAATTGTGGTTTTGTTGCTTCTGGGCCTTAGAATCACGAACAGTGTTTGTGCATAATCTACAGTACTACTTCGTGTCAAACGAAGTTCTTGTTCCAAGTTTGCATCGATGGCTGCCAATCTATACAAAGAAAAAATAAAGGATTTGGTACCCACGTCCGTCCAAAAAAATCTAAACGTGGTCACTGTGCTTTGCATGATTCACGGAGAAGCTCTCGTTTCCAAAGCTTTGCCAACAAATTTGCGTTCATTTGTGAGTCAAGTTATTCAAGCAACAAACTCAATGAAATCTCGATCTTTTTAAAGTCCACATTTTTCAACACTTTGTAAAGCGATGGGTTTGGAAAACGAATGTTTGCTGAATCATAGTGAGATTCGTTGGCTTTCGAAAGGACAAGTGTTTGAAGAGTATGTGCTATGCCGTAGAAATTTTTAAAAGGACTTTGGATTTTTTATTCATGAACATTGGTGGTTGAAAGTTCATTTTTCTTCAAGTTTGATCTACAAAGTGAATAGTTGAAATTCACGTTTGCAAGGTCCACCCGAAAATATAAATCCAGCAACTTCAAAATTAAGTTTATTAGACGAAAAATCAATAATGTAGAAGAGTAAAATTTCAAACGAAATTTTCGATGCTTTTCCGATTTTTGATGAATCTCTGTTCAAAATGAGAATTGTTCCAGAAATGTTGTACGCCGTGGCTGATCTACAGTTATCACTTCGAAAGTACTTTCCAGAATTCGGCGTAAATAACATTAAGTATGTTATCAAATCCATTCGGCAAAAAAAAGAAACTACCAATCTATCTATCGAAAAAGAACAACTCACTGATTTACAAAACACCATTTTCAATCAATCAACGTTTGCCCAGCCGAGCGTAGATTAGTTTTAGCTCTCCACAAGGGAATCTTATCCAATGATCATTTCTAAAGCTGTTCAAACCTATCTCACCGTTTGCATCTTCATGGGCTTTGCAAATATGGATTTTCACCACTGACTGAAATTACAAATAAAAAACAAGAGAGAAACATCTTGGTATAGATGATGATCTTCAAGATTTCTTGACGTCATCATCCGACCCTCGCATCAGTTTGATTTGTTCTAGAAACCAGGCGCAGCCATCGCATAAAAAAATTAAATCTTAAGCATATTTACTGTATTGAATACGTGAAAATGTGCAGCAAAAATGTTAAGCTTTATTTGTGTGCCGCAGCGTTACAAAGGTTGAGAACCATTGATGTAGGCGTCAGAAGGCGACTACGTAAAAACACCAACGAACATGTATATGTCAAAACAAAATTCCAGGAGTTATGTTATAGTCATGAAACTTTTCGCTGACTTGCGCGGTAACTTGAGTCCGTAAAACCTTTTCTCGATAGGGAAGTTAACCGGCGAAATAAAAAGGTTCAGAACCGCTGTGCTATACGTTTAGCCTTTGTGCAGTTTTGTTAATTTAATGAGATGTTTACCATACAAATCCTTTCCTACCGATTGTTCTAAACTTATCAATCGCTGGCAACGACCAAGAGAGTTTCATCTTTTCTTTGTTCCAATTTTTTTGGAAATCCGCAAGCAGTCAAACGTAGCCTTTCTTTTCTTAGGGTTGATTTAGACAAATTGTGCCAAATTTTGAAGATCTGGTAGCAAAAACATAACTGTAAAAGTTTGTAAATAAGTAGAGAGGTTCACGCTCGAATTACAATATTGTGCGATTTTATAGTCCCGTCCTTTTTGTGATTAAAACGTTTCTCTCTTATCCTAGGCCAATATAGGTGTTTGTTTATGATGATGTCAACTCAAATTTCATTTCAATTCGCCACTTGTTTGAGCCAAATCTGAATATTTCATGTACACGCCGTCATGGCTGGTCCTCAAAAAAGCCAGCTTCTTGTAAAAAAGGCTTGAGAAAAAACTGTTCAGTTTTCTTTTCGTTTGGCTACTAGTTATGGCTGGTATGCAAGCAAAGCTAATGTAATTAAGGATGTATCATAATAAATTTGCAGGAAGATACCAGCACAGGACAAATTCTACCATACTTGATTTTGATTCAGAAACCGCCAGCACTAATTTCGGCGTGTAATTGCAAATAGGAAGTTTTTCTAACATACGCCTCTTCATGGTAAGGAAATGGAGAAAATGGTCGAAACTGGTGTTCACACGCATTTCAACTGATATCTCTCTTACTTTTGCTTTTATCTGCGGTGAATTTGCGAATATCAAAAATTGCTAAAATGTCGTCGAGACGTTTGGGTCTTATCAAGCACAGAGTGCACGATTATAATAAGAAGCCTTGGAGATGTGGAAGTGATTAATGAATCACATCCCTGAAAAAGTTACAATGCAGTATGTTTTCGCAATGAACATTAACACGCCGGTACAATTGTATAAAAAATAAGCATTTTTGAAGTATGTTTTGCAAATTTTACTAATTTTGATCAAAAAGTATTTGTTATCTTCAATATCCTTAAACCTTTTTACTCAAACCATGTAAATAATGCGAAAGCCTCAGTAAAACTTCTTTTGTTTGAGAAACGAATTAACCCATACATTTTTTGTGTTTTTTTACTTTGATTTTGAAAATCAACATGCAAACAAAAAATTACGTAATGGAGAATCTTTGTATAGTGCAGCTCCAACTAGTAGACATAACAATTTCCTGAAAGAAATAAACTCGAAACAAAAGCAACGTCAGAAATTTTAACGACGTTGGCGCGATGCATCGCTAAGGACGAATGCAAATCTTTTGTAAGTCAGTTTTGAAAAATCCACTCACAAACTGTTGAATGTTGGCAAATCCTTAGACTTTACGCTCCTAGGACGTTCAAATTGCCAAACGCGGCATGAATGCAACGTCGACTCGCTGGATGGAAGTTTCTAATCACACCGCAATGGAAAGTTGTCGCACACATTGAATGGTATGGTTTAATCATGCATTTTTGTAACTCAAATCACGAAATAACACGAATCAGCAAGAGGAAATACAATAACATCAAAGATCACTAGTTGATTATATAGTGATGAAAAAATATAAAAGAATAAGAAATTTCACGTTTTCCAGCTTAATAATCGTGTTCTAACATGTTGAATCACAAAGGTTTAGCGAAAGACCACCTGGGTCAAGTTCTCAGCCAGCCCTGTTGCTAGCACGAACCAAAGTTTAACTGAAGACGTTTTACAAGTAGTAATAAAAGTAACAAATTTTGTGCTTGGAATAGAGTATAGTTGTTTTAGTTTTGTTATATTCAAGTGTTCTCACAGCTTTATTTTGCAATCTAATTAAAGGAAGTAAAGTCGTCTTGTTGGCCCTTCCCCAGTTAAGTATTGAGTAAGTTAAATAGGAATGGAAAAGAGCGAAGTAAACAGATTTTAGCACTGAAATGTTGGTATAGTGTTTTAATTTGAACAACATTCCACATGATTTGGAGAGCTGTGTTACCAACTTTTCAATTTGAGGCTTCCAATTAAGTTTATCATCAAGTATAACGCCAAGATATTTTAAGCTGCT
>Ga0210059_1003227_pt1 | contig 25978 bp, 10 predicted proteins | sample Ectturendosymbi2_FD_188042 | JGI IMG/M metagenome (GOLD analysis project Ga0210059, IMG submission 188042) | Ecteinascidia turbinata endosymbiont from Florida, USA - Sample 2 (SPAdes) (version 2) | ecosystem: Host-associated > Tunicates > Ascidians > Unclassified | place: Key West, Florida... | reverse complement strand
ATTATCATATTATACTGGCGGTTAAAACGATTTGATTGAAAAAAACTGAAAACACGTGAAGTCAGCGAACGTTGGGACAGTGGCGTGCTGAGACCTGTAACTTCGTTCAAATGGAGACCCTCTCACTCACCCATACCAAATGATTCTTCCCAGCACATCTCCAAAAACGCATAATCAAATCAGTCGCGTTTCAAGTTCAGCTGGAGAGACGATTTTCGCTATACTCTACTTATAACAAGTTTCCTCACGTTTCAGCAACCGTGAAATATTACGTTTGACTTTTTTACGACCTTCTGACACCTTGGAACGTAGCTTGAAAGGTTCTGCGTTGCTGCTGTGCTGACGAGTTATTAATTTTTTTCTGCTAAATGGATGCAAGTTAGACAACGTGTGTATGGCGTTATTTGGGTAGCAGTTAAGGAAACTGCTACCCAACGATTTATGAAATTTCATGGTTGGCATGAGGTTGGACGTTTGTAACAGCAATTGACACACTTAATTACTGGCCGACGACCACACCTGCATTGAACTGCCAAACGACCCAACCAAAGCTTTACGGAGAAAGTTAACGCATCTCCACATGATAGATAATAAAGCGGTTTCTCTGGACGCTGTTACCTTGAAAAGCTCGGATGCCAGTGCACCACGGACACGGTTGTATGGCCTCCTCCATGATTCATAAACCTGGGATGCCTCTGCGATCAACTGTCCACTTATGTAGCAGCTTATCAAAAATAGCTGCACACTTGCAGTCCGTAGGAAATAACTATATAATATAATCTTCCACAAATGTTGACATGGTTGAAAGAACTATCAGACGAGGAACTGACGAACCGTCCCACCAACGAAAGTTATTTGTAACAAGGAATAACGAATAACTTGAAATTGCCTTCATTGTACGCTTCGAATGCATTGTTTGCACCTACAAAAGCAGTGGCTGGTTTATGAGGCTCGGGGAAAGTCAGCCTTTTGGCTTCACAAATTTAGTGCTGTCGTTGTAACCAGCCAGTTATTTCGCTTGTACGATGTGTTTCATATTTACAGGACTGATGATGCGTTGAAATACGCGCAACTAGTCTCCCTGTTAATAAACTGAATTTACTTAGATCGCCATCTTTGTAGCTTATAACTATGAAATAGATACGCTACCTACCCAAGTTTTAATCATCGCAGTAAATGATCCCTTAAACTTTCCGCCAGGCTAAATTCGAAAGATAACTAATTATTATCTTTCGACACGTTTCCTAATTTATGAATGTAACTGTTGACTTGGCAATGACTATTAGCTAGGCTAAGGTCGAGTTTCTGGCATAAAGTGCTTTTTACATTAAAAAAATTGGAGTCGTTGTAGCGACCTGAGCCAATCGCTGTTACACCGCCACATACGAGGAAGCCGGCAATCGTGTGAGAGCATGTTGTGCAAGAAGGAGACCCGTGAAGGCTGCAGTCCTGGTGGTGCTCTGCGCAGACATGTGCTGTTCGCACGCTGCAGCAATGATTGAGCTATGAACGGTGATTGGTTACCTGCCAGAAAGCTGGATTGGGTGGTCGATGGCATCACGAGAGAACCTGGGTGTTCCAGCAAATAATCATATGCTTGTCGAAGTGCCATGCATACACCACTGCATAGATGATATGGCTGATAAGGAAATAAAACTTGTTTAGCATGGGTAACCTCGCGTGCAAATAAAACACCAAATTTTCGAAATGATGGACATATTTTATGCTTTCAGCTTCAATTCTGCAAATTGTCTGGTGAAGAAGCTGATAAATATCGCAAAAATTGAAGGGTCAAATGAAGGCAGGGTAAATTACTTTGCTCACCTTCCAAAAGATTTTCTTCGCCCGTATGGTATAGCGACGCAGGACCACATGAGTACTGAAGATGATTTCAAAATGAAGGTATCCAACATATACTGAATGGATGTGAAGACCTGGTGCAGAGGAGCTGCAGCTTGCAGGTGATAGTATACTGAGGGGCATTTACAAGGAAATGTCGTCACTGCGAGTGTCGTAGGGGATCATGCAATATGGGAATTTGTCCACTGACGAAATCACTGCGTTTAAAGACTAGTGCAAGCCTATTTTCGTTGACGACAAACTTAAAATACGCAGAATGATGCTTAACCAACCTTCAGCAAGTTTAAACGAAAACTAGAGAAAAATACGACGGAAATTAAAATTATGAATAGAAGAATCGTATTTAACTGTTGTCCAAGAGACCAAGTAAAACTGACCTTAATGGAACTAATGCGAACCAACGACAATCGTTCACCCCTTTTCACATACCCAATATGACTAGAAGACTGTCCAACTTTGTCAAGCTTTTCCTGTAATCTTGTACTGACGTGCACAAGACGATGGCAAATTACTTCAAAAACGGACAGAAATAATCTGTTAAGATCTAATTCACAACTCTGTAAATGCTGCTGGAATGGGTGGTGAAACCAACTAAACTTCAGTTTCATGGTGTTTTTTGTCTGGTCGATGGCGTTGCTATGGGCTCGCCTGCAGCACCACTCATGGCTGACGTATGCATGAACCTACGTTATAGGTCAGACTTCGGTGGCATGTTTCCCGCTATGTAGATGACTTGTTTGTAATTTCCTAACGAAGATTTTTAACAGGCCTTTTACCATGCACGTATGTCTTTACCAAGGAGCTAGAAAACAATACCTCCACTTTCTTGATCAGTTGAGAAACCAACCCACGCATACAGGCCTTTACTCAAAATGGTTTAGTTTCGTTCCATTGCACAAGAAACGAAACCTTGGAACTCTAACTCCGCCGCACTTGTGACATCGCCAGTTACCACGAACTGGTGCACACGGACGGAATTTACAACTGTTGAGCGAATGTTATCTCGCAACGGTTACCAACAATTTTTTACCATTGCATGCAGCAATTCTTAATAGAAAACACGGTGTCAGACTACAACGTGACTCATCGGCTGAACCCTTCCCTTCAACGAAATACTGCATATTTCATACAACCGCCAGGTTGTGTTCTGTATCTAACAAAATACGGCAGAAAATCAGAACACGCAAAGCTGTAGTAAACGTGAAGTTGAGTTGTTTTCAAAATACCTGAAGAAAACTTCCTCGGTTAGTTAAAGACCGGCAAGCTTTACTCAACCGTTATAACGTTGTTTACAGGCGAACTTGCCCGTGCGGTGCCTCCTACACTGGGGAAAAGCAACGCAATTTCATCAATCGTGTAGAAGAGCATTACCAACGTCACTGATCAGGCACTTGCAGGCTAACCCAGACCACCGAGTTGATTTTTACAACCGAGGTCACTGGCAGTGACAATTGGCGGTGGCTGCAGATTTGAATCTTTGACTGAGAACACAAACCAGAGCTGAATGCAAACATTCCACCGATGCCTCTATGCATTTTAATTTAGAATTTTATGCCTCACCCATGACGTCAAATGACGCATCGTCAAGTATCCAGCCGGGTCACGTGGCTACCTATGCTTGGCGCCGCTACGTCACTACCGTAAATCGGGTCTTTCATCTTCGAGCTTTTCTCCCGACTGACCATATGAATTTGCAGCATGCCCACTTCAGTTTAATTTCAAATGCACTTACGATGGTAGCAGAAGGACAGTCAACATCATTTTCTTTGGCCGTTATTTTCATTATAAGGCTATTTAGTATTTCTATTTTTCGTGTATGAAGTGATTGATCAGCTTACAGTCTTCGCTGTCGTTCTTCGCGGTGATTTTCCGAGCACAAATTCGTTTTTAAGCATGCTACAATGTGTTCAGCGCCGTGAGTGCATCAACAATTCATGTGAAATTTCACGAGAAACGCTCTATTCTGGTGAGAAACCTTAACACTCATTTCATTCCTGCGAGAAGCTTCGCTCTATAATATGATCTGTGCAGCTTTGAAATCTTTGCAGGCAGGATGGAGACAATATGGAAGTATTTTTATTCCTAAGACGAATGACTTTAACACTGCTGTCCATTTGGACCTATCAAACAGGCCTAACATAAAACTGCTGCGACTGTAAGAGGTGCTGTTTGACAATACTCTACTAACAAAACCGTAACGATTTGTTAATACATTGTGAAATTGTATAGTTGGCATAAGGTTGGGCCGCTGCAAGAGCAACTGACAGACGTACGGGATTATTGGCCGACAACCACACCTGCATTGAACTGCCAAAGGACCCAACGAAAGGTATACGGAAAAAAATTGGTAACGCTTTTGTATCTCCACTGATAGATAGTGGTTCTCTGAACGCTTCACCTTGAAGCTCGGATGCCAGTGCACAATGATCGTGTGGCCTCCGCATGATTCATAAACCTGGGATGCCTCTGCGACCGAGTGTGTCCACTCGTGCAGTAATTTATCAATAGTGGCGTAGTTACTTGCCCCGATCGTAGGAACGTGTTATGTTCGAAAAACAAACTGAGGCTTGCAGCTGATAGCGATACGCTGAGGGGCACTGACAAGAAAATGCAGTCACTGAGAGAGCCATTGGGGATCATGCAACACATGCACTTGAAAGTTTAATCGACAAATTAAAAGACAACTTGTGAATTTAAAGCATATATGACACTGCGTTGAAGATAAAAGGGCATACGAATTTTCATTGTCCATAAATAAAATGTGCAGAATGGTGCCTATCCAATGTGTAATGAAACAAAACAAAAGTTTCAAAATGAATAAATACAAGGCAAAACTGAACCCTAACGGAACTAATGCGACCGACAAGAATTATCAACCCAATATGACTGGAAAACTTCTTTGCGCTATTGTCAAACTTTTCTTCAAATCGAGTTGTAATCGTAGCGTGCTGGGATGGTTGATTTCTGCACAAACTGTTCCTAACATGCCATTGACGTGAACCTGTAAATATTCTGTTAAGAAAAATTGTAACGTATTCTACGAATATTCTTGTGTGAAAACCTGACTTAACAACTACCCAGAAAAATTATAGATCATTTGTTGCAGAAACCATGTCTTGCGAACTAAGCGACAAGACGGAATAGTAAATGTTCAACGTTGACAGGACATTAAATATGTTAATCACCCACTGATGTGTTGCAAGTTGTCACCACTCTTGGTTTTCACGAAGAGTTACGTTGAAAAGTGGAATGGACATGTTCAGCGCCGTGAAAAGTGAATGGACATGTTCAGCGCCGTGAAAAGTGAATGGACATGTTCAGCGCCGTGACAATTCATGTGAAATCTCCCTTGGCTCGATACTTGTAAAAGCTAACGGAATGAACTGTGAGATTAGTTCAAGACACATTAGTTTTAATTCGTAAAACATACATTGACAACGCCATGACTTCGAAACTTGCTATGAGCATATGTAGTGTCAAAAACACGTTGTATCGCCAGAAGAGAACCTAATACATAAGGCTCCATGTCTATTAAATGCAAGTGAAGTAGACTGTTGCACATTATACGAAGCTATGTTACAGGAACAACTTATTTGAACCTGCAAGAAGCTTCGCTCTTTGATAAAAGACTTCAAACTTATCACTGCTATGCATTCGGAAATAAACGGCTGTCCATTTGGAAATAATAAACGGTTGAGAAAAACAGAAATGTTCTTCCGTTTGTGAGATATTTGCTATGGAACAGCAACATGCACCGTCAACTGATCCACGATGCGAATTGCGTAAATTCACCCTTTATATCTTACCGCGCTCGTGAAAAACGTCCAATCATATTTAGAATAATCACGGACTGGTTTTGCACTTTAAAAATAAATGGAGAGGCAGATGTAAACGGCCCCTACCTTTTGCCATTTCTTGGAGACAACTAAAATGTTCAAATTGCAAAGCTAATACAAAGTACCTCGTCTGTGTGTTAGTGCTGAATGTGTATGCGGTCGTAAAACTAATCTTTAGATTGGTATTTGCAAATTTTTTCATTTCCCCGCTGTTCATTGTTTTATGGGTTGTTGAGCCTCATTGATAAAATATGCTTGGTATTAGACAGGGTTTTGGGTCAAACTTTCCTTCCCTATAAACCTTTATATACAGTTTGATAATGCCACTGCAGGTCACAGAAATAGGTTGGAAGCTGCAGACAGACAAATAGTAACAAAATGCAAACACAGAAATTTTCCAACAAAGTATGCATTTTTTCAGCTATCTTCGTTTTTTTACAGTGTCATCGTTTAAAATCGCACCAGCACTACGTGAACAAATCAGCAGACACTAATATTTTAGTGATTCTTGGAAATGCAGTGGCAACAAGAGAGCAAAGAAAACAAATGCTGGAAGCTTTACACCGGCAAACGAGCAAAATAATGTCCAACCTGTGAGATAATCGCTGCCTTAAGATTGTTAATCCAAACTGAGAAATACTCAAAAATTTTATCCCTACACTCCTCACTGCACATACCCCGTAAATTTCCATGTATGCGTCAAACAATCCACCTACCAAAACCAGTAGCCTTTCACACCTACTGTTGACTGAAGAACGATAATGCTGACCTTCACGCAATAAATCTCATATGTGCTTTCTCTATAAAACACTACTGCTACTTTCAAGTTTTCAGAACCAGTTATACACAAAGCTCTGCATTAACATGAAGCCACCTTACTTTGCAAGTTGCTGTAGGATGACACAAAACAACAACCACACCGTTGAAAAGAATGCGAACGCAGCTTTCGCAAAAGGCCAGTGATTACTTCGTTGATTGGACGCAAAATCAGCGCTCGGCACAAAAATCCCTTTCGGCCGAATTCATTTTGGCTTGATTGCGCGTGGGCAAAATCTAACAAATACAACAATTTTTCCTTCAGGTCATGTTGAAAATCGTGCGCTGTTTTCAAGGTAAAAAAATATCCAAGACTTTGTTGTGCTTCTGGTTTGATGGCGCATTACCAGGGCCGGTTTTAAGCCGATTTGACCGATTTCTTCTAATCGGGCCCTGTGCCAAAGGGGGCCACGCGCTGCGCATACTACCACCGCAAACTTACACTTTCTATCGAAGTTGCTTGTTTGTAGAACCGGCGCGGGGCTCAGTGTTTTTTCAGGTGTTTTGAGAGACCAGTCGCCGAACCGGTTCTAAAATTTTTGCCAACAGTTTCTCATAATACGGTATAAACTCGCTTTACCAGCACCATCAAAGTACACCAAAACCTTGCTTTACAATCATCTTGGTATTCAGATAAAACAGATACGGTCGCTTAAAATGTCCTTGCAGTCAGCAAGGTCAAGCCTTAAAAAAACTCTGGAGGGGTCCACAGTAATTTGAAAGCGTGGGATGCTTCCCCAACGAAAATCCGAGTAAACTACTTAGTTTTTAACGCCCTCATCAAAATTATATATTAAAATCGTCATTGTCTCCAGTAATGTGTAGCCAGTGTTTCCACTACCACCTCGTTAAGGCAGAGCTTAAGTTTCGAGGCTGTTTTTTGTTTCACTTAAACAAAACTTTTCGTGTTTGGCAGGTCAGGTTTCAATAAGTTGCTGCAAAATACGGTTCGATAGTTGTTAATATTTTAATAGTTACTACTACTTGTCTTATGAAGCTAACGTTTTGTTCGTAATTGCAGATGTCTGCTGCTTAGACTTTCAATAGCGTTATTCATTTTTCCTCTCGTAAAGATTTGATGAGGCAACCTGACATTGGCGAAAACTTTTTAAATAAACCTAGTTTTAATTATGAATGACTATTTCAAGTGTGCAAAAAATAACAGTTCCTCAAAAAGTAACAGAAAATTACTAACATTTAAGGCTAAGTCAATGGTTCTCAAACTTTCATGATGGTCCCCTTCTCAAACTTTCAGCTGTGCTCTCCTTCAAAGTTAACTGGCGAATACTTTATATCGTGACACTTGGGTTACGCAATATCACGGCAAAGCTACCTAGTGAAGGCCTTTGCTCGTGGGCCCCAAAGAACCGCTCCGGGGCCCCTAAGGTGAGCCGAGGACCCCGTTTGAGAAACCCGGATGTAAGCCATTTGCAAAGCAGGCAACAGAAGTGACAATTTTGTTCAAGTAAAGTAAGCTTCATGATGTTCTTGTGGTGAAAATTGCATCATGAAATACTACCGAAACAAGGATTATGGTATCAATCTTACACAGATCGGTATCGTAGTGTCTGAGATATAGCCTAACAAATTGAAAGTTACAAAAATCTAATAAGGTGGAAAGTGAAATAACTTTTGTGGAGGTTTTAGGAAATACTACAGTAGGCTACTTCCCTGTTTTGAAAAATTAAAAGCAGGTTTAAACTTATAGGGAGATCTACAATAACTTCATATATTTCTTTAGTGTTAATAGAGAAAATAACATTTCACCTTCTCCGGGACAAGCGGTTTCTACTCATTTAATCGGTGCTCTATCAAGTGTTTTTCACTGTAACGATTTTCCACGTGTAAAGTATGTAGTGATACGCAGGGGTTTTGTCTTTAGTTTTAGCAGTCGAGTTTGGGCTGTGTATTTTAAGAATATACAGTGTTTCGTCTGTAACTTAGCTAAATATTATGAGTCAAAGACCAAGAGACATAGGCCGAAAATATTAAGTGGCAGTCAAAGGAGGTCTCAAGCTAAGGCAAAAACACACCAAAACATAAAAAAGGTGTGTTGGACAAGTATTTTAACCACTGAGGGTTGTGGAATCTATCTTATATCTTCCACATGCACACATTTAAACAAGCGTTGCGAAATCCTCGGATTGCATTCACAACGAATGTACTCTGGTGTTTTGAATGTTTTGTCGTTTATCACAAATTTGTATATGTCAAGGCAATTGATATTTTTTGAAGCAATGCGTTAGTTGGTAGATTATGTGCTCTTATTTCGTTGTTCCGGTTTTACAAATCAGATCCGTTTAAATTTTTTGGAAACTCTACTGACGTCAGCATCACGGGTTATGTGACGGTCATATGATCGCCTGTCGCCAAGATAGCGTTAGCGTAGAGTTCAGTGTGTTGTAAAACAGTCGCTATGGTGAAGTTGTGGTGATGTATCTGCTGTGACAGACGACAGTGGTTAATTCGGCGATATCTAATGAGTAAGAATGACAATCTGAATAATAAATAAGGTATGTATGAAAATATTCGGAGTCTTGCGATAGGATAGTTAACTTGCAAGTAATTTAATTGCGGTGTGTTGGGTTAACAGTTAACACTACTACAGCTGAGTACAGATATCAGATAACAACACCGTACTTTTACTGTTAGTGTTACAGTATGTTAGCGTACAAACGATTAACGCAACGTATTAAATGTGACATGTTGCACATTCACTGTCCTACAGTAGGAAGGGACCTTCCAAAAGTGGCTTAAACGTATGGAGCAAGTAAGATGAGTTGTTTAAACTCTTGTTGTGACACATTTTGGTGAACTATTATTGTTCACAAATGCTTGTGTTGATGTGGGTTGTCTTTCTTTGAATTAGTAATTACTGTACATGATGAACCTCACCTGTGTATGTGAAAAAGATGTTATATGCTATATTGTTTTTGTGGCTATAAGTATGTGAGTGATGTGCTAGTGTAACTAAAAGTGACATAACATGCCTGTGAAATGAGTTTGTATTCTGTAATAAGCAATATTGAATCTTTAATCAGAGTTAGTAATCAGCCCTCACACTTAAATAAGCAAAACTGCATGTTAAAGGCTGAAAGTCAAACCATCCAGAAAACTGAATTACTGTTAACTTTTCAGTCTGTGGGCTTGTGCATAAAAAGGTTGTCAGCATAGAGACCTTAGATTGGTTAAAGTATTACTTGCACCACAATGATCTCTACTGTGACATTTAATGCAACAAGAATGTGTCCACCAACTAGTGTTCCTCAGTACAGTAGTGCTTGAAAATGTCAGTTGATTTGATGTGTAAGTGTATAGCTGATAATGGCGTCACATCATTTAAGATGTATTAAATTATTAGAGCTAACTGAGCAAAAGAAATATAGTCAATAATGGCGATCAATAAAAACAGAAACAATTTTTGGCAGTTCTACATGTAAACAAAGAGGGGATCAGATTTCTGGTCGTAATCCAGCAAATACTAAGGTCTTTCCATACCAGGTGAACCCAAATTGTCATCCCATGCCTGGTGTGGAGAGAAAATAACAGCACATAATACAAAGAAGCTGTTACAGGGTATACACTCAATGCCACACCACATTGAAGATGGCGACAAGGTAGTAGGCAGGCAGCCTGGTCATATTACCCCAGATAGTCAAAGTGGAAGTTTATGTGCGGGAAGTCGTACAACGAAGGAACTTCGTGGGATGGTGCATTTGATGAATAATCTTGCATGCGTGCAAGATTATTCAAAATTTGGATGAAAAAATGATCCTGCTACTTAGCCAGGTGTCATGAGTCGGAATGTTAGTGACTAACCTGCACTACGTAGCGCGGACAGAACTGCCTGCAAACATAATGGAAGTTTTCCCCAGAAACGAGAGTGATGGGACGCAGTTATCTAAGTTTCACGGCAAAAGAATACCACCAAATGTTGAAGCGGTTGGTCATCAATGGCTGAAGCTGGATGCACACGCCATGTGTCCCGTGCGTTTTTTTAGCGCATGCGTCTGATTTCGTGACGTCACGTCCTTTTCTGATGCGCCTGGTATGGTCTGCGTTCGAGTAGGAGCCTGTTTCTATCGACGCATCAGACTCACTGCTCTGAATCACTTTTACTCGAACGCAGACCATACCAGACGCATCAGAAAAGGACGTGACGTCACGAAATCAGACGCATCACCCAAAAAACGCACAAGACGCATGCCGTGTGCATCCAGCTTAACACTCCAGGCCTGGAAAAGTGTCATCTTTTGCTACTACAAACTTTTCGCTTCTGGATATGCACTAGCACAACACTCAATACCTCTCCTCTCTGCAGGTACTACATTTGATCCTCCCATCTGGTCAGGGAGGTACTTGACCTGAGAGGAAGTATTAATGAAGGTTGTAATTGTATGATTTATTAGGTTTTATGGCGCTGTCCACTGAATTCTCTACTGGAGAGGTCTTAGCGTCACCCTTTCGGGCTTCGCCTTTGTGACACCACCGATTTCTATCATTATGCCTTGATGCACCCCTCAAAAATTCTCAACACCACTGAGTGGGGCCCCGCAAAAGTGTTTCAAATTGGGCCCCGCCCTTGCTGACGCCGGCCCTGCGCATTACCAGTTTCGGCGATATACTTGAATTTATCATTTCAAACGTGAAGCACACCCTATCAAAATGATTCATTGTCGGATTTATCGCCCGAACATGTCAACACAATGTGTTTCAGATCTTATTCGAAAACTAGAGGACTTACCATGTACTGACTCTGAAAGTTTCAAATATGTCAGCATAACCCAACGTTCATTTTCTTAATTACTTGCTTCTCGTTTTCAAGCAAAAGTATGTGGAAACCATCTGTAAACGTCATGTGTAGGTTTTGAAACGCCTTTCTTGGTATCGTATGTTTTATGTTTTGACATGAGTTCTCGGCGAAAAAATACACCAGTTAAAAGTTGCTACGCCAATGTCCCCTAACCGAGAATCAAAATATATAACTGAAGCGAAAATTGAAATAGTAGGCTACAATAGAAACCTTACCATTGCAAGGTTCTTCAATTTAAAAAATGCTCGGAAAGGAATCGCATATATCAAGTTAAAGGCTTTTTCTGTACGTGATCAACAACAATATTCAAAACCATAGGCAAACAATCTGTTGATAATGGATGAGCAAGTTAACTGGGTTGATGTCTCAGTAATTGCTTCACTATTAACCCTTTAAGTTTGCTTCCAGCGAAAAAATTAAAAAAAAATACTTGTCCTCTCCGCAGTTTTCTCAAGTAACCCAGCTGAGTACACAGTGAAATGCGCAGTGATAAAATATTGTGCAGATTTATGTTTTTATACACTCCAGCAAACAAAGAGGACGCAACACAGGATAGGGAATACAAGCCAATATTATTTGCAAATGGAAGTAAATTGTTGTAATATGTACAGTGTTGTTTTAAAGGTGTTTCAAGCAGGGTTGCGGAGCCGGAGCTGGGCATTTTGCCTGGAGCCGGAGCTCAAATAAAAAAGCAGGAGCCGGAGCTCAGTCAAAAATTTAGGGCCGGAGCCAAAATTATGGCCATTTGAGAGGTAGCTCCGGGTCCAGCCCTAGATACTAACGGTTTTGCCAAATAGACTTGCGTGTGCTCTTTATAGCACACTAAACACGATTGTTACGATGCACGACACCAGAGTGCAACAATGGTTCTGCAAGCCTTTGATATTTGTTTGGTTTAATAATTGCTAAGGCCCGGGGGCGGTGCAGCCGGTAATGTTAGAAGGGGCAATTTCAAGAATATTCGGTATTCAAGTCTCATACTACCGCTAAAGTTTTTTTCAGAATTGCACAAAATACTTCCGTCCGTCCGTAGGCGCGCCCCCTGGATGCGCCCGCCCCTGCTAAGGCTGTTACATCGTTGCTGGCAGGGGTGGTGTTACTTGTTGAACAATGGTTCTCAAACACTGTGCTAACAGCTGCATGCAGCTCTCAAGCATCCTTTCTGCGGCTCTTACGCAGTGGCGTAGCAGCATAGCTTGCCGCCCTTGGATTTAGGCGATTCTGCCGCCCCCACCCTACGCTGTGCAGCATAAGTGCTAAAATATTTTTGAGCGTTCTGGCCAACTAGCTACATCTGTGTTTTTCAACCGGAGTTCGCGGAACCTCAGGGTTCCGCGAGTGGCTGCCAGGTGTTTCGCCGAAACAAACCGAAATTGCCTGGGACGAAATTTGCAACCACAGTTCTATGTGGTTGTAGCAATATTGACACTTCGATCATTGCATAAGGTTTCATGAGCAACGCAGACATTTGCGGAAGGTTCCGCTGCAGCAAAAACGTTGAAAAACACTGAGCTACATGGAACATCATTCAGCAAAATTGTTATACCATCGTTTGCAACTTTGGCTGCGTATGCTTTACTCGTACAGTACTGCTCTCAACATCTGCTTCTTCCTTATTTCTAATTCGGCCGGGCGTTTGTGCTCCTCACTTTCTGGTATTGATTTATTGGTGCTAGCAGTGCTAACCTCGTGCATCTCGTTTGGTGAAATAGCGTCGGAAGAGATGTTTACAAACTTCAATATAGCACCCTCATTCTTTTTCAATTCCTCTTTCCTAACTTCTCTCTTTTTTCTGAAAGAAAATCCTCTTTCTTTCCCTCGCTACATTTGCAGGTTGAAATACTTAACACAGTGGTTCCCAACCGGGGTGCCATTTGCAATACTCAGGGGTGCCGCGAGATAATACGTTTTTCAATATATCATTAAAAAAAATACATTTTCAAACTGTCATCAAACCCTAAAGCAAATAGGTGGGCCACTGTGTGCCGCGTACTATATATTTCTCTCTGTAGGGTGTCGCAAGTCTAAAAAGGTTGGGAACCAGTGACTTAACAGATAGTTAAAATTTAACCTAACTTAACGTTGTTTCAACTGCAAACCAAAAACTTAATCAATTTCGTGCACTCTACTCGGAAATACCAAACAACTTCACAGAGCATCAAGTCATGTCGGTATTTCATAGGGCTCCTTTGTGATGTATGCGATCGAGACCTTATCACAGGCAACAGTGATAGCCATACGTGACAATCAAATTTTTATTTCGGTGAAGCAACGTGAATTAAGCGTGTACAAACTTGGCTAAAGTGCACTAGTTGTTTGTTTTAAGTGGATGCGTTCAACAGAATTACGAAGAAAAATAATTTGAATTTAGGAAACAATCATTAAAGAAACCGCGAAAAACTTTGTACTCAGAATATTTTTGAAAGGGCAGAATATTTTCTACAGTGTACTATTTTAGGCCAATTTTTGCCGCCCCCTCTGATTCTGCCGCCCCTGGATAAATCCAGAATGTCCAAATGGCTGCTACGCCACTGCTCTTAAGAGTCTTTCAGTAACACATCTAATATTTCGTGTAACAGACTTCTTTAGTGAAATGAAACGCAACGTGTCAATTGACTTGTGCTAAAAATTTTTAGTGCGTCACTTTTACGACGGTTCCGCAGCCGTAGTTTTAGGGGACCGAAACGGTCTCTCAAATTTTTACTACGGTCTTTCAAGCTACCTCACTCTGGGATATCTAGAGTTCTAAATATCTAGAATCTAGAGTTCTAGATACCCATGACATCACTGCATCACCATCAAGTGCACTCAAACCTGGCTTTATCTCTGTATTCAGAAGAAATAGTTCAGGTCGGTCATCAAGGTCAAACCTTTAAAAGGTCCCTAGACATGCAAACTGTGCCTTTATTTCGATTTAAATCAAGCTCACTAACGTAAGCGCGCACCACGCAGAACCCACAATATACCTTTTGTCAGTCAGTAACAAGAACCAGTAGGTAATGAACTATTGTTGGTGTGCAATACACGTTGCGATGAAGGACAGCTACTGCCGGGTAGGATACTCGAACCGCAAAATGTTATGATTTCTGCTCTGATCCACGGTGCCACAAAGAGGGGCTACGTGACCGCAAACTAAGAATCACATTTCACAGATAAACAGACAGCTACTGCGTGACATCAAGCTCTGCCTCTCTCTCTCTCTCTACTAAAAACGGCGATATAATTAATCAACGAAAAGTGCTTGCGAGATCGAAAGAAGGGTTGCCTAAATAAAAGCATTATAGGCACGCTAACGATGAGAGCCCGTCTTGCCAAGACTTTGTAAATTGATACTGTGGCCTTTTGGTGTAGCGTACGGTCCGCAGATGGGGACCATCTCTTCACGCCGGAAGACTTGAAGGCACAAGTGAGTGAGACGTTACAATACCTTGCACCAGGGGTCACCAACACGGTGCCCGCGGGCACCAGGTCACCCGCGGGCCTGTTTTAAAAATTGCATTAAGATGATGAGTATCGTCACATAGATTAACATCATTAATGATAACATAAAGGTAAATTGAGCAAAATTTTTATTTCAGAAGTGTGTATCAAACTAGTAGCCCTAGCGTCCATCAGCACCCAAGAAGTAGCTCTCAGTTACATAAAGGTTGGTGACCCCACCTTGCACAAACAGAATCTACAAGACCGCCGTTCTCATAAAGCGCCATATATTGGTGCAAAAATGGACTACTTAGAATTACCAGAAATGAAGAATCAAGACACTGAATTGGGATGCAGTTATCATGACATTGACTCTTTTAACCAGCCAAACACACAAAATAAGAAAAATATTTGTCTTTTTCGAGTTAACATTAAATGTTTCAGAAAAAATGTTGAAAACCTCTCTGTGATTCTAGCAGATTTGCATGTGCCACCTGAGATAATAGCTCTGATTGAAAGTAAATTAACAAAAACCAAGGTGTAAACTTTTCAACAAGATTAATATGTTGTTTTCTGCACTCTGATTCTGATACATTGGCTTAGGGAATTTAATTTATATTCAGAATATATCACATCATTTTAGGAATGATATACCACCGGCATTTGGCACCACTAGGAGTCTCCGGATTGAAGTCTGCGTATGCAATAAAACGTGTGTCATTCGCGTGATTAGACATACTAACAATGATATCCTTAGTTCCACTCATGATCTTAGTGAAACTTTGCATTACTAAGTTATATAGCGACTGTGGTAATGGTCATAATCAGTGACGGATTTATGCATAGGCCATGGCCTACGACACTGGGCTTTTGGGGCCCCGCGCAACTCCTTCGTATGAAAACTCATTACTAACTTAAAATTTGCGAAACTGCGCGCGCAGGGCATAACTTCACAATTTACTTTGAAACGATCGAAAATGCAAACGTCTAGACTCTTATCATTACAGTAACTACACGATAATAATGTTTGCTACGCAATATAGGAATGATGATACTGCTTTTCATCGGAGTTTTGTAGTGTCTGGCGGTCTTGCGAGTTTTTTGTCAGTGGAAGATTGAACTTCAAGTAAGAAAGTTCTGTGTGAAAGGTTTGGTACTGAGGAACATGGCTGGGCGCGAGACAGATGCAGGCCAGCTGTATGGAAGTGGTTACAAGTAGTAGCGCAGCCAGCCGAAAATTTCGGGGCGGTCAAACACATTCTTTGGGGAACCAAACTTTAAGCAAGCAGCAGTATTTTGTTCATGGTTTGCTAACATCTATCTCTTTGCTAACATCTATCTATAACATCTATCTCTAAAAAGAATGCTTTATATAAGGTTTGCTAACATCTATCTCTAAAATATTCCCTTACATAAAAAAAATTTACCAACAAGCAACATATCAATTTCAGCAAAGTAAAAATTTTACAGAAATAAAATAACTCACCTCAAAGAATCCCTGAAACAAAACTACCATAGATCAAAATTTGAAAACTGTAGAAATGATGTCAAAAAAACCTGTAAAGTTATTAATGAAATAATTTGTACAAAGACACAAAAAAGCAAAGTAGGTACAGAAACCTACAATACTGACCTTAATAATCAAAACCATTGTGAAGAACTAAACATACATTTTTCCAAAATTGGCAAAAATATATCCTCCAAAATTGCCCCTCCCCCTGCAACTTCTAATGACTTTCTTATTGAGTCTTTCCCCAATGTGTGTACATTCCAACCAACCAGTGAAATCAGACAAAAAATTGCATCACTAAAATGCAAAACAACATCTAACGCCTATGACATCCCAGCAAAGTTTTTAAAAATTTCTGCCAGTAGTATATCCTCATGGTTATATGAATTTTTTAATAAATGTACGGCAAAAGGTGAATTTCCCAATCTTCTAAAAATTACACAAATTACTTTCCCAAAATAACTTCTAAATCCCCTAGCGATTATAGGCCAATATCCATACTTCCAACTCTCTCCAAAGTTTTTGATAAAGTAATTTACAGAAGATTGTATTCTTTTGTCACCAGTAATTGTATACTGAGCTCACTACAATATGGCTTCCGTACCAATCATTCCACTGAATTAGCAATTTCTGCCATCTATGATGATATGATTTGTAATAAAGACAACAAATTAATAACTTGTACTCTGTTTTTAGACCTAAGCAAAGCCTTTGACTGTGTTCATCACAAAATATTACTTGAAAAATTGTTTTACTATGGAGTAAAAGGAACACCCCTGAAACTACTTGCTTCTTACTTGGACAACAGGTTTCAGTGTACTAAAATAGGAGATACTAAATCTTTTTTTAATGTAACATGTGACGTGCCCCAGGGATCTGTTGTTGGGCCTTTACTATTCCTTTCATATATTAATGACATTGTGAAAGCTTCCAACTTTAATACTGTTTTATATGCTGATGATATCAATCTGCATATTTCGGAGAAAAACCACGAAACCTTAGAAAAAACAGTTAACAATGAGCTCAAAAAAATCGATCACTGGGTTCATGCTAACAAGTTATGTTTCAATTATTCCAAAAGCAATTTCATGCTCGTGAACAACCGTAAAAATATCAATTTTTCAGTTTCAATTAATCATCACCCAATATCAAAACAACGCAGCTTAAAATATCTTGGCGTTATACTTGATGATAAACTTAATTGGAAGCCTCAAATTGAAAAGTTGGTGACACAGCTCTCCAAATCATGTGAAATGTTGTTCAAATTAAAACACTATATCAACATTTCAGTGCTCAAATCTGTTTACGTTGCTCTTTTCCATTCTTATTTAACTTATTCAATACTTAACTGGGGAAGGGCCATCAAGATGACTTTACTCCCTTTGATTAGATTGTAAAATAAAGCTGTGAGAACACTTGAATACAACAAAACTAAAACAACTGTACTTTATTCCAAGCACAAAATTTTAGATATACCTGGTTTATTTCAATTGTTTTCATGTATTCCTTTTATAATGGTGGATTACCTAATCACTTTGATAACTACTTTGCTGAGATTGCATCAGTCCACAAATATCAAACAAGACATGCTTCTCTGCAAAAACATTATTTACCCAGAATGAAAACATCTCTGGGTCAGCTTTCTTTAAAGTATATTTGTCCGAAAATTTGGTCTAACATTCCGGAAAATTTGAAATCGTCTTCGCCTTATTCATTTGGCAAAAAATATAAAAAAGTCATGCTATCTTGCCAGACTTCCTGTTGATCTTCGTTTTATATGCTTGTCACATTCTGTAACATTGCGCTGATGCCACTATTTTCTCTCCTATCTACCTCTATAGTTGCCCCACCCGCTGTACATTGGCATGTTTTTCCCCACTGTTTTTTGTTGTTGTTTTTATGATTATTTTGCCTGACGTTGATTTGACGCTTTTTGTTACTTTTGTTACTTCTTGTAAAACGTCATCAATTAAAAGTTTGTTTGTGCTAGCAGCAGGGCTGGCTGAGAACTTGACCCAGGTGGTCTTTCGCCAAACCTTTGTGATTCAACATGTTAGAACACAATTTCTAAGTTGCGAAACATGAAATTTCTTATTTTTTTTTCATCACCATGTAACCAACTAGTGATATTTGATGTTATTGTATTTCCTCTTGCTGCATTCGTGTTATTTCGTGATTTGAGTCGCAAAAATGCATGATTAAACCATACCATCATGACACTGCCTGTCAAAGCACAAAAGACTAGATATGCTAGACATTTTTTGGGGGGCATAGTCCCCTTGGCCCTCCATGCTGCGCCAATGGTTACAAGCAAGGTTGCGGAGTCGCAAGGAGTCGGAGGTTTTAGGGTGGAATCGGATTCCTAACAACAGTGGGAGTCGGAGTCGGATTTTTTTGTCTCACTCCGACTCCGGATGTTCTGTTGGATCATTTTTTACACCACACTCCTAAATCTGGAATTCCTGTTAAAATGGTACCATTTCTTTTGAAACTTTTTTTGAAACAGAGCTTTCTTGCTGTGCACCACGATTTCCATTTATTTTAACAGACAAATTTTATTCCCTTTATGTTAAGGAGTCGGAGTCGGAAATTTTGGAGAGGTCGGGATCGGAAATTTTGGAAAGTCGGAGTCGGAAACTTTGGAAAGGTCGCAGTCGGATATTTTACCTCCGACTCCGCAACCCTAGTTACAAGAAAAGAATTAAAAAGAAAGAACAGTACATACTGTACTTGATGATCAATCTTCCACTCACAAAACGCTCGCAACAATATAAGACCGTCAGACGCTGCAGGACTCCGATGAAAAGCAATATTGCCAGTTTTGGATGCTACGTTTGGTTGTTACCAAATACATTGCCCGCAAGCAGAGATTACTTGTTGAAGCTCTATATGTTAATTACATCAGTTAGAACAGTTCCTCGTGTGTTTTGCTTCGAAAAACGTGTTCACATTGGGCTTACTTCACATGATTAGCTGAGGGTGACGCGACAATACTTTGCTGTGCAAAACTTGTCTTCATGCTGTTTACCATCAACCTATAGCATAGAGGATTAAAACACTATCTTTTGTATTGCTTGGAAAATGACAACTTCAAAACGGCATAAATAGACCCTGTGTTCACTGAATGGATTGTGCTTGTTTGGTCCATAAATATATGGTTACTATAACAAAGGAGTTTACGGACAGCTAATCAGAGCGACAACTAGGCAATGTTTGCGAGGACGGCAACACGATCCCGCATGAAAATGTATTTATTTGAAAAATTAACCTACAATAAACGCTAGAAATCACAAAAATTTAACGAAGAGAACTTCTGACTTACACGAAAGAGTTATAAATTCCAAGAAAAGATCGTATTGCCATTAGTTTTTGAGAAGAACGTAGGAACGCTCTAATTTCTGTTGAAAATCTAAGCTCTAAGGTTATCGTGGAGCCGAAGTTGGCAACACAAAAGATAGATTTTTGAGTGGGCACTACACATAAGAAGGGCTTTTCAGAGAAACGGCTAAATAGGTCACACCTGCGTGGGACCCCAAAACGTAAGATGTTCTAGGGCCCCGTGCTTCCTAAATCCGTCCCTGGTCATAATCACACTTAAAACAATTTTGAATGAAAGAGTAGGTTATCATTTGTGCCACGTGATCCTATTATCTTAGCTACAATAAAAAGTGGTTCCATATACGAAATATATAGTAAAATATAGAAAAAACTATGAATACTTTTATCAAAAGCTCTCGCGAGCCCCTAGAAAAAAGGCAAATGACACCTACGGGGTTGCGACACCAGGTTGAAAACCACTGATCTAGATGCTAAAACACAGCTGTAAACAATTTTAGAGCTAGCTAGTTGCGAAAGGGTTATGACTAGGGCAACCAAAAGTCAATAAACTCAATTTTTTTCTGCCGTTTCTAAAGTTTATGAAACGTCCACAAACCAAATTTCACGTTCATACCATGAGGTTATCCCAAGTTATTAGGTCAAAAAAAGTCAAAATTTATCATTAGGTCGAAATTTATCGTTAGGTCAAACTTTTTTTGCAGCAGTTTTTTCTCTTCAATATCGATATTTGCTGAAACTACAACAACAGATATTGATATGCTTTTGCACGTTCAGTTGCAAATATATAGTGGATTTATTGCGATTTCTTACATAATAATGTTGTTTTGCCCATTACTGGACGATTGAATATTATGTAGGATAGGCATGGTAGGCGAGAAATGTGGTCTTACGGTACTTGTTTTGGTAAATACTCAATCCATTGTCTATAGACGGTAGCTACATTGACGCAAATGAGGAACTTGCCTCGGTAAACTTTCTGTAATGCTGCCACAAAACATTTTTGCAACGCTACATCAAATCATATTATATTGTGTTGCTGTTTTAAAAAGAGTGGCACTGCAGCTACACTGTGTTGACCAGAGATGCTACCAGCCTAGATTAAATAAGAGCAGGATGTTAGGTCTCCATAAACTACATTTAAGAACATACCCAACCGGGCACGTAATTAATATATTCGCCTCGGCAAACATTTGACCCTGACTACGGCCAGTGGCGGATCCAGACCAAGCGTTTGGGGGGGAAAGTCAAATAGGGGCGCCAAAACATCTTCACTTGTTAAATACCCCTGGTTCTCTGTGATAATCATTGGGTATCTGATAAACGTGGTTATCTTTTGTGGGCTAAAAAGGTGGCAAGTTTTGTTGGTCGAACTATGCAATCTTTCGTGGAATCACAACAGTTGAAAATTACTTTATATAATTAATTCATAAGAGTTTGAAGCGGGTCCAAGAAGATAGGACCTGTTTCTCACAGGTTACACATAACTGAGAACATTGTTGGTGTCCCAAAAATGTTTTAGCAAAAAATAAATATTTGAAAGATATACCCTAAGGCAGTGGTCGCAAACTTTTTGTAACCGTGGACCGGTCAATGCATGACAATTTACCGCGGCCGGGGAGTACTCTATGATGGTTTTCAGCAGCCGAAATGAAGTAAAGAGTATGAGCCATCAGATAAGGCTGCTACAGTACAGTCTGCAGCTTTGCTCCATCTCCAACACTCTTACTTTATGCTCCAAAACTCTCACTCTATGCACCCAACGGTTCTTCCATGGGAAAAATCGTCAAATCACATGCCCAGATACCCGCCCTTTCGAAATGGGAGCAATGGGGGCGGGTGTGACTTTTTACAATAGTATGATAGGTAATTTTATCGTCTATCAACATCGAATTGAAACAGATTTATTGAAGTAATGCGCCCACCCAGAAAATTAGGGATGGTTTTATGTGATTTCTGCTATTATGTTTGAGGTCAACATTTACCCTCTTTACACTGCACTGTTATCGGATTCGCGTTGGATTGGGAATCCCATAAATCACTCAAGCACGACCGTGAGTGTCTCACCGAGCTGCATGAGCGCTCATTTTTTCAACCATACCCGATTCAGCGAATCCAACTAGCAGAGATAGGTTGGGAATCCGATGATAAGGGATTCGAGCGGAAGAGGTTGAGTGGTTTGTATTAAGTCTTGCGCAACCTTTTCTGTACTTGTTTCATGCTAAGACCACTACCGTGGACCAGATAAGCCTTTTCAATCTAATCTGTAACACAAATGACGGATTAATTTATTTAATAGTTTTGCCTGTAGGCTAACTACACCTAATTCTAAGTTAGGGAAACAATCAGCAAAATTGAATCGGTTGAGCAAACTGGAAGATTAATCGGTTGGTTACAAGACATCAGATATTGGGCTGAAGGACTATTACCCCAATACTGATTAATAGGTTTTCATTATACCTTGGTATGGTAGAATGATTCAACCTCTGTGCAAAATATGTAGCCTAATATTGGAAGTGGATGACTTCAGTATAGGCTACACTTTGAACTTTGTATTCCAGTTATGTGGCTATGATTTCCTCAGTTCATAATTGAACACATGGAGTAGCATAAAATGTGGCATAAAAGTTTGTTGAATAGGTTACAGTTGCAATAGCCTACCTACTGTTCATAGATTACTACTTGCAAAGTGTTGTGAATCCTAATATTTGACACTCTGTTGTATTGTACTGCAGAGAACTGACTGGTTAATGATCGTGACTGAAATCAACAAAGTGGCTTTGCATTGTAAAAACTAACTCCCATTTCCTGCCCTGTAGAAGCTGTTCAAATTTTATTAAAGTGACTTGAAGACTGCAATTACGATGCGACGCGGTTTTCATTGCCTCATCGCCCAGCAGTTCACCATTTTCTCTGCTGGCTGTTATTTTTCGGACTACACTAAATAAAATCACATCTCGGCGATTCCAACAACACGTACAAAAAGCACCTTTGTGTGGTGGAATCAGCTATCACCTTTTCAATTTCACCTATTCCCCAGCTTTTGCAATTCCATAGGCCAAGTACACGAAGCAAATCTTTTGAGTCCTTGCAGTGTAAAAACGCCCCAATATCGAGTTCGCAAGTGCGTTCACGAAGGTAAGCCAAGGGCGACGAATCTCACGCGTCAATCCGATAACAAGTGCAGTGAAAAGTGGGTAATTGTTGCTGAACAAAAACAAGCATAACTAAGCAATGATATTTTTGTTTTTTGTAAGTTTCCACTGCGTTCAACTCTTATTCCCCCCCTGCCCTACCGTTGCTCCAGCGTCCCTGGTTTCATATGTTTGAACATTGGACTGCTGATGTCAAGAACAAAACATTGATCCTATTAGTCTGGATTATAAAAAAGATGTGACACTGTTCAAAATAAGTAGGGGCAGACGAGATGAGACCCTAAATTCGCAGGAAACACCTGCAAACTCAAGCTCTAGTGTCCACGATAAAGTCATTTTCCAATTTATTGTATAGTACTATGAACCTTCCCCAAACAAACTTAAAGCCACCCCCAATGCTGTTGATCTGGCGATGGACCTGCTTCTATCCAGGCCAACAAACAGAGGTGAGGATCAGCCTATACCCGATTTAAAACCGCCAATATCATTTAAATGTGCCAGTATCAGCCAACACCACAATTACCACTAAAAACACTAAAATTTGCACCAGAAAATTGTTTTTCTGCTCAAATTTTTCTGATTTGCGACGATTGATTCAACCAATAAGCTACGCATTTTGTTGTCGGTTAAAGATTTCCCTAATCATGCCAAATTTGTTTTTTCGTGGCCGGGGTGAGCTGTCTACGGGCTTGCTATGTCATCAAAAAGCTCATAACCATATGGCAGGGAACCTATTTCCTATCACGGGCCACATATATTGCGAAATGTTGCTGGCGGATTGGAAAAATAATTAATTTTATCTTAAACTTTTCCGCTTGACTTCCTATGGAAAATATGGAGAGTTAACTAGGAGAATGAGTGAGAGATACATCTTATGGCTTGCTAAGTACCTGTTTATCACGGAGTTTCGTTTTGATGCGATTGGAGTTCTATCTTCGGTGACAAAAATTAAGATATGGGCCATATTAAATGTTTACGCGGTCTGCATCCCCACACTTGCCACATGGCGACCAGTCACTGTTGCATAGGCGCGTAACCAGGGGGGAGAAAGGCACTTTTTCCTCTCAAATGTGACTGCAAATGTTGAACCAATGAGATGAAATTGTCATGACCGCCGCGGTCATAAAGCCAATTGTTTCAAGCGATTGTTTAAAGACCGCATAAAGCCAATTGTTCATTCTACCAAGCTGATAGCTGGTGTTTTGCCAGTATTTTTGCGTTAGAGCTGACTGCTGAGTACTATGGTTTGTTGAGGAACGTCGTGCTACACGTAGTAATTCAATGCTACGCTGCGTTTTCTGCGTTGGTCTTAGATGTTGCACAATTGCATTTGTTCGGTCATGAAACACGCTCAACACATTTTGTCAGATAGCGGTAAGTTGCTTGCTAACATACATATGTTGCCACAACTTTTCACATGCATTATGGTAAGAGCAGTGGCATTATTTCCGACAAGAAACTTATGCACTTACCTTTATGTTACAACACTACTACACCATGCAGGGCGTAACGAGAGGGGTCAAGAGGGGAGCAATTCCTCGGGCGCCCAATCATTATGGGGGTGCCGAATGACTGCGAGGGGTGCGAAAAATTTCCAACAGTGTCACAAATACTTCCTTGAAAACTGCAAATTCGCTTCCACAAGACCTCAGATTCAAACATGGGGACGGCTTGCCCCGGGCGCCATCTAACCTCATTACGCCCCTGGTATCATGCAGATCTACTCCGCAATCACGGACTGCACTGCAGGGGAGTAACGAGGAGGGAAAGGTTGCTCTTTTACCGGGCGCCAAATCACTATGGGGGCGCCGAAAATCTCAACCGTATCACAAGTGCTTTCTTCAATACAGTATATTTGCTTCCGAAAGATCTCAGGTTCGAACATGGGGGCGCCAAACTTGCTTCTTGCCCCGGGCGCCATCTAACCTCGTTACGCCTCTGCTGCACTGGCACGGCAGCATACCTGAAACTGGTTTTTGGCTTTGCAAGCTTCCTAAATCGTGCGTCAGTTATAAGTTTTCCATTGCATTCTTACTTTACTGCTTACTGCTTTTCCTTTCAAAGCTGCCGTCAAGCATTACAAATGAACTTGTAAAAAATATATGTACGCAGCTCAGCGACAAGTCCAGAACTGTGCTAACGAAAGCGACTGCGTTTGTGATTGCTGAGCAGTTCTAACGCGGGAAAGACGCATTATTACGAAAGAATAGCATTGTTGATTCCAATCAACAAGAGACTGGTTCAAAGTCCGGTACGTAAATCTTGAAGTTCAACGAAGTGCAAAGCATTGTATTGTTTGTTCAGAATAATTTTAAGCTCTGTTTACTTCGTTAAGCACCAGAAAAGGGGCGCATTGATATCTGAGGGGCGCTATTTTAACGGGGCGCCACAGACGTTTGGGGGGCAGTTGCCTCAAAGTTCCCCCCCTGGATCCGCCACTGCTACGACCATGATTATGCATATAGTATTTCAGCTTTATGATGTTCTCAGGGGTTTGACTCTACTGTAGTTATTTATGTGCTTGCAACCAATTTTTTTTATTTCGAAGCTTAGAGTGCATGAATAGACTTCTGGATTAACCTCAACACCTAAGGCTGAATTATTTTGCAGTTGCAAACGCTGAAAATTTATAGGTCAAAATAAAGTCAAAATTTGTAAATTATAAAGTCAAAATTTTAAGTTTTTAGGTCAAAATTGGTTGTCCTAGTTATGACAACCCGGGCAGAGTTTCAATTTAGCTACCCTGTAGGTTTATGCTTTCTCTGCCACGCCCAGATCCTTGCGCATATGAGCACCTGACCCACCGAGAGACCGGTTGCAACCCAGCACTTCCTGCGCAACTGTATTGATCATCAGCTCTTTCCCATGACTGTGCAACAACACGAGTTGAAACTGGAAACCCGACGGTAACAAAGCTAATTCAACTGTCAGCGGCATCGACTCGATAACCTTCCTGTTCCTTCAATGGCCTGGCGTCCTTGCACTGATTTGCTTTTCTTTCTGTAATACTAATTATCGCCAAATAAAATAAATCAACTCAGCCATCATAAACTCCAACTTCAAAAAGCGCGGGCCCAATTAAGACAATGAAAGAAGACTCATGAGTTTTTGCCGCGGTGGTGTGTGAACGTATCTTGTAGCCTAGCCAGGGCCGGATTAAGGGGGGGGCAACGGGGGCAATTGCCCCGGGCCCCCCGCTGCAAGGGGGCCCCCCGTGATGAAATTTATTTGT